>Ga0114932_10003926_pt1 | contig 14209 bp, 15 predicted proteins | sample 2SBtaG_2_FD_87286 | JGI IMG/M metagenome (GOLD analysis project Ga0114932, IMG submission 87286) | Deep subsurface microbial communities from Kolumbo volcano to uncover new lineages of life (NeLLi) - 2SBTROV12_ACTIVE470 metaG | ecosystem: Environmental > Aquatic > Marine > Volcanic ...
AGTTTTAGATGAAATGAGAGTTAATAAATTTGGTTATCGTGATAGTAGCCAAGATGATAGCAGTTTTTGGGAATTGGATAGTGCTTAAGATGGGAAAAATTAGGAGTTTTTTTAGGTCTATGATGCTCTGGGCTGGCGTTCCAGAACATACCCTTTATGTTTTCGGACTAAGCGAGGAGCAATCTTAAATAGATAAAAGGAGAATGATTTAGTATGCCTTTGGAACGACTTTACAAGAAAGATTCCCAAAATAGAATCCGAATTTGGGAGATACGAGTAGAAGGCCCTATGGAAGATGGAAGTTATCAGTATTTTACATTATCAGGCTTAGAAGATGGAGGAATCATTACCAATACACCTCATGTTATTAGTGTTGGAAAACAAAATAGAACTGTGGCAGAACAGGCACAGGCAGAAGCCCAATCCAAATGGATGAGTAAATTAGATGAAGGATACAAATTGACTCGTGCGGCTGCTACTACGGACTTAGTAGTTTTACCGATGTTAGCCAAATCTTTCGCTAAAGCCGCTCGTCATGTAGTCTATCCCGCCGCAGGACAAAGAAAGTTTGATGGTGTCAGATGTTTAGCCATGGAAGCCACAGGATTCCCCTCAAATATTGCTCTCATGACCCGAAAAGGCAAGGAATTTGCAGGAATGAATGCTCTTCGTAGTGAAATCGCATTACTTAATTTACCACCCTCCATTGTTTTGGATGGAGAACTGTATTCCGATACCCTCACTTTCCAGCGAGTTACGGGATTAGTTAGAAAACATACTGCAAATCTTAGCGAACAAGATATAGCAGACCTTGAGGCGGTGCAGTATCGTATTTATGACCTCATTAATCTATCTAACATGGATATGCCCTTTGTGGGCCGATACAGGCTCTTACAATCATTGCTCAATGCAGTTCCAGCCGAGGAAAGGCCCCGCCTAAGAATCACTCGGAATGTTCGTTTGGACGATGAAGAGGATGTGATTAGGTGGTTAGGTGTTTTTGAACGAGAAGGTCAAGAAGGTTTAATGGTCCGAAATCTGGAATCTCCTTATGAGTTAAACAAGCGTTCTAAGCATCTTCAAAAAGTGAAGACTTTTATTGATGATGAATTCCCCATCGTAGGATACTATGAAGCCGCTGGAAATGATGCTGGAACTCCGATTTGGGAGTGTGAAGCACCTAATGGACGAAGATTTAGAGCCAGACCCATGGGAACTTTAGCAGAACGCCGAGAAATGTGGGCTAATCGTGATGCCATGATTGGTCGCCCACTGACTGTCCGATTCTTTGAATATACTGATGATGGAGTCCCCAGATTCCCAGTAGGTGTCACCATTCGTGATTATGAAGGCGAAGTATTTGACGCTGATTGGATGGGACTAAATTTGGCTGGAGGTGTAGATGAAATCCCTGAAATGATTAGTGGAAAAACTGATAAGAAGGAGGCTGAAGCACCTTTGAAAGACATATCAACCGAGGCAGAATTAGAGATTAAGATTTATGTTCCTTCTACACAAGGAGATGAAAGGATTTCTTCAGAAGATTTTGACGAAAGAGTGATAATGGTGCAAACTTTCTTATCTCAACTATATGGAGGCTATACCACCGTAACTGCTGATGGAGGATATGTAGGAGAAAAGAATGCACTTATTTCTGAACCTGTCCAAGTAGTTTCCACATGGGCTGATACCCAAAATTATGAAGACAATTTGGATGAATTAGAGGAGTTCCTCATGGTTATACGAGAAGGATGGGGTCAAGAAACTATTGGATTTGAATTTGAAAATGACTTCTTTATGTATCCTGAACCCGATTTGCGTGAGGAGATTAATCAGACTACTGCATATTTTAAGGACCAGTTTGCATCCGAAGATACCATTACTACTTTTTATCAAGTTAAGTATCAAGAAACTTCTATGTCAGAAGATGGTGAAGTTTTCACCACTACCAGCGATTTAGATGTGGCTTTGGAAGAAGCACAGAAATTGTTAGCAATTAATGTATATCGGGTTGAGGTCTATCGGGTAACTCGCTTTACTACTAAGCATAATGTTTTACTCAATACAGATTTGATTTTTTCGGCCAAATACGATTATTGGACCACCAATACTCCCAGTGATGCCCAAGTTGTAGAATCCATTTCCCGCCGATTTCCTGAAAGGCGTAGAATGTAAGTCGTTAGTGTTAAATAAGTAGCACCATCATGATAAATCATGGATGAGAAGACTCCAGAAGAGGTGTGGGCAGATTATTTACTGCACCGAAAACTGGAATACATGAGCGGGTATCGTCAAGATATTGGCCGTGAGTATGACTCTAATGCCTCATGGTGGGACGCTTTAGCAGAGCGAGATTGGGAAATTCTGGAAGCCAGACTGAAAGCAGGTTTTGGAGTTGAGCAAGCATTAAAGGCTCAATTAGGAGAGGACTTTTTTGAAAGAAAATTGGCTGAAGAAGTCCATATTGTAGAAACTACGTTTTCTACTTTTGAAGTTGGCGAGGATACTCTCAATCTTTACACCTATTCTGATTTTATTATGTTATCCAATCAAGGTATTTTTCGTGATGCTAAGTTTCTGATAGATAAAGAAAGACGCTGGGAAAAGAAAACAATTAAACAGGTAGAGGAACATGGTTATGTTTATGTGGGCTGTCACCCAACAAATGAAATGGCATATTTGATATTTGAGTTGGTATAATGGAAGCAAGTGAAGAAGATTGGGAAAGGCTGGGTGACCCAGCCATTATTACGGCGAAACAAATGATAATGCTGGCAATTACCGTAGAAATAATTATTCAGACATTTGCTTTGATTGTGGCTCCTACTGCATGGTGGACATGGCAATTACTTGGTTTCATTACGGCCACCAATTTAGCCGCAGTTATTATTGCGATTATTGCTCAAAAAACTGCTAATGACATTGGCGAAAGCACTAAACGAGCATTTACCCCTGCGTTTTATCGCACAGTCACCCTGTTTTCTAAATTTGAGGAATACTTTATGGAAGAGGCTCTCAAGCAAGATAGAGATATGAGCGATGAGGTAGAGGATATGGCACCCAAAATCTACGGACTTTTACGAAAATACCTTGACGCAAAGGCATTGGAAGCGCAAATTGAACCTCCTGATGTAGATGTTTTACCCGTGGACGGCAATATAGGAGATGATGCACTATTCCGCAACCCTTAAGTAGCGAGCAGACAGAACCATTATTGATGAAAGGGAAAGCCGTCAGAGAAATGGCTATGGTTTTCTTAGGAGTCACCTTGGTTTCTTTGTTATGGGTAGCCATAATAATGTCAGATGGGTTGAAGGCCCCTTACGAAGTTGTGGTTGTTATGCAATCTCATATAGAGCAATTTGGAGGCTTTTTTATCCTTTTTGATATATTAGTCGTAGGATTAATTTTTCGTTGGATTAGCATGGCCCGCAAGCCTAAAGAACCCCAGAATGTTTGGGAATAATTTAACGATAGATTGAAATAGTAAGAGTGCCTAAAGTATTGTATAGGAGCGATTCAGATATGGTAAATCAAGACCCGCAACCAGAAGTTTATACGACTATTCATAATTTTACTCCATTGGCCGTTGCTGCTGGAACCCAAAACACCGTCAATATTTTTACAAATCAGGCGAACAATGAAGAATGTAGGATTTATGCTCTTGCCGTAGATATTATCTTCTTGGATGCTGGAGGCAACCAGATTATCGGAACTACCGACCCTAAGTTCTCTATGCCGTCTGATTTGACTTGCACTCTGAATGTAGGCTCTAACTCTGTCCCGTCAAACGCTTTTGACCTCGGATGGATTTATGGAAGCCCAGACCAAACTATGAGTTTCACAGTTCCTGTCTTGGCTCTGTTCCAACAACCTCTATCAGTCACGGTTACAACTAACTCTATCATCCCTGCAACTAACTACGGACCTGCCCCAACAGCAGTAGCAACCGTCCGTGTGAAAATTAGCCTCATTAGCGAGTTGGCGATTCAAAAGATTGCAGCACGGTCTATGTGAGGTGAAAAAGTATGGTAAATCAAGACCCAGAGCCTAAAATTCTCACTGCTCAAGCAGATTTCGCTGTCGGCACTGTTGCTGGTGGTGCTGCTGGAACCTTAGCGGCAAATACGGCTCAAACCGTTACACTCTTTACTAATCAAGCCAACAACGAACAATGCACATTCTATGGTATGGCCGTAGATATTGTCCCATTAGATGTTAACGGGGCGCAGATTAAGGGCCGTCAGGGTGCTGGACCAGTTCAATCAACTAATCCATATTTCTATCAGCCTCAAACTGCTATTGCAGCAAAAACCAGTGGGACATTTACTGATTTTCTCGTGAATATTATGGTCGGAGGTAATAGCATTCCTAATAACACCCTTGAAATCCAGCGTTTGCTTCAACCTGACCCAGATAATACACGCATCATTTCTTTTTCCTCACCTGTTTTGGTTCTATATCAGCAACCTCTACAAGTTCAGATTAGCAATCAGACCGCAATTACCCCTCACGCTATGTGCGCCCCAACTGGTGCAGCCAACGATGTTCGGAATGTTCGTGTAAAAATCACATTGTTTGGAGAAAATGAGATTCAAAAGACTATTTATGCTTGAGCAGAAGGCTCAAATAGCAAGGATGTCAATACCTTAATATGTTGCGAAGACAAGCCTACGAATGGCGTGGTATCGTTCCTGATGGTGCTTCACCACCCGTTACATTGAATTTGCATCCAATTCTGACCCTTAACCCAGTCATCCCTGCTTACAATGCGGCTGCTTTGGCCCCCGTAGATATTTTCGTAGGAGGCTATGGAAGTAATTTAGACATTCCTGCCAATGTAACAGCCTCACAATTTATTGTGTTGGATGAGATTTCAGTATGGCCTCCAGAAGCATCAGCACAAATTTGGATAGAGGAAACCTTGTATTATGTCAATCCAGATGGAACTGCTACTCGTGGTGTGACTGGAAATACTACCCCATTTACGCCGACAGGAGGCAATTTGCGTCAAACTATTATCGCAAATCCTAAAGCACCATTAGGCATCATGCCCAGTTATAGACTAACTGATACGCCGATTTACATTAAACAAGGACAAACATGGGGTTGTTATTTTTATATCACTCAATTACAACAAACGCAGATTTGTGGAAAAGGGACTGGAACCTCTACATGGGATTATTCTGTAAGCGCAAGTCCTCGTCCTGAAGAGGGAGATTTATGGGTTCCCAGAGTATATTTAGAATTTGTTTTGTTTGATGGAGCCGATTCTATTATTGCTTACAAGTTGATGCAACAAGATATTCCAGTTACAGTAGAAAATGTTACTGCTTACAAACAAATGGTAATTCGTCATAAGTTGATGGCAGATATTCATGAAAAGAAAGAAAATGAGAAAAAGTTATCAGATATTCCAGAGAGGTTCATATAATGACTATTACTAAACAAAATTATTTATGGTGCCTCAATCCAGCTAGAATGGCAGCACAAGGTAGGAGATTACCCAGCCCCGGTGAGCAATTTTCTATTTTTACGGACCCTTTCGGTGAAGCGGTTTTGAACTATGCAGACCGTCAAGGAGATGTCCTGACGGAATCTTCTTTAGTGAGGGAGGACCACTTTATTGTAATAGACAATTTTGGCTCTACGGGAGGTGTTTCTGCACAATGGATACAAGACCCAGCCACTAATTTAACTATCAATTGGGTTCCTAATGGATTTGTGCAAATTGCCATAGACAATGTGTGGTATTATCAGAACCCTGAAGATATTAAATCTTGGGGAATATCAGGTGATGCAGCCCCATTCCCTTCAAACTTGGAAACCAACTTTGGCTATTTGTTAGAACCTAACATTTATGTCCGTCCGTTTGAAACATGGGATGTGCGCTATGTAATTACTAATCAATATCCTAATTTGGCGTTGTATCCGTATGCCCCGGGTTGTTTTGCTCAAGTATATGTGCAATATTGGGAATTCACTGGCTCCGATGCTCTAATATGTGAGCAGTTAATGAAAGTAGGCATAGAAGTAAATGTGGATAATGTAGAATGGTTCAGACGACAGTTACTGTTGAGCCGTGGATTAGATACAACCGATTGGGAATGGTATTTAGCAGTTTCACAAAAATATTGGGAAGGAGAAAGAGCAAAAGCGAAACGTCCAGATGAACCTAAGTTAGCCCACAAGGACAAACGAACTCGGTCTGGATAAACTTAAATATGAGGAACAATAACCATTTAAGGAGGTAATTCTATGGCTGGAGGAGATACTAACGAGGGCATTCGTAAATTGAAGCGTCCATATCGTAAGAAAACATACCAAACAGGATATGCACAGAAAGGAGAGGGCGTAAATGCTGTCCCAGTGCCGTATTCAAGTTATTCTACTGAAACATCTATGGCTACTCAGCCGCAAAGGGCAGGTATTGACCCTGCAACATTTAAGCGGCCAGTTCGCCCCTCCATGGAGAACTTAGACTTAAACGCTAATAATGTAGATGGTAAGGTCTATCCATGGCATTTGGTCCCAAAATCCAATTCATCTAACGTGATTAACCGTCAAGTAGTCAATTTTACTACTGATTTACCCGGTTCTGGTGGTGCATTCCTTGATGCTGGACAGTTTGTGGATATGCTGGTTATCAACATCAATGATGGTGATATAGTCGGCACACAAACATGGGCAAACAACGCCCCAGATGCTTCAGCCCTACCAGAATCCACTACACCAACCTTTCCGCCACAAGCCTCTGTGGGAGTGGGTGGGCAACCATTTACACAAGCCTCTACTGGAATTTCCACAGGAGGCCCATCGCCCGGTGGTGCATTTACAGGTGTTACTACCGCAGGAACAGCAACTGCTACGGAAGTTGGCCGGAACAATGAATTATATTTAATCTCCTCTTTTGGACACACACAGCCTACGGCTGCTGGTGCGGCACAGGCTCGCTATCAGATATGGGTGGATGGAAGCCTACTCTTTGACTGGCAAAACTTCCAATGGTCGGTAGTCGTTCCCGAATCAGACCAATGGCATTTCAAGGTCCCGCTGGTTGTGGAAAGACAAATCGTATTCCGTGTTATCAACACAGGTGCGGCAGCCGGTGTAGATATACTCACAGGCCCAGTTCAAGCAGCCTTCGTGGGCTGGTCGGAACAGCAAACTGGATTTACAGATGTTGGCAGACAAGCCCTTGAAGGTGGAGTCTGATGTCTAATAATTATTCAGGAACTGGAGGAGCAGGACCTTTAGAAGTCCGAACCTTTGACCTTGCTACGGACCTATTTGGTATTGACATTATTGAAGTATCCAATGGAACATTAGCCGTAGGTTCCAGCCCAAATATCGCACGAATCACTATCGGTGGTGGAGGCGGTGCTGGAACAGTTACTTCTGTCGGCCTCACTGAAACAGGTTCGGCTTTGACGATTACAGGCTCTCCCGTCACAGGTGCAGGGACCATTAATATTGCAGGTGCTGGAAATAATACTCAAGTTATTTTAGGAGATTTAACTTTAGCACCTCTTCCTACTGCAACTATCGCAGGAACTATTTCAGACACTCAAGTAGCCTTTGGCACAGGAGTTGATACTATCGGAGGAGATGCTAATTTTACTTATTTTACTGGAACTGGCACCTTGTTAGTAGGTGCGGCAGATGCGGGATTCTTAACTGTCGGAACTGGTGCTGGCCCGGGCAATAGCCGTGTGGCTGAGTTTTCTGGTTCCAATGCTGGTAATAATATAGTCCTTGTGAAGAACACAGGAGGCACATCTTCTTTTATTCAATTTGAGGATACTGGCACTGCTGACTCACCGATTGTAGGTAGTAATGGAAACGATTTAGTCCTTGAAACCCAGAATGCTGCGGGAACTATCAAGTTTGAAACTGCCGCTTCTGTCTTGGCTCTGGAACTCCAAGCCAGTGGAAATATGAGGATGCTGAAGAAACTATCAGAATATAACGATTTAGCCCCTGCCAATGGACAATTATTGATTGGAGATGTTGCAGGAACTTGGGAAGCAGGGCTTTTGACTTCAACAGGTGGAACTGTCACTATTACCAATGGTGCAGGAACAATTAACCTTGAAGCCGCAGGAGGTGGTGGAACACCAGCAGGAGGAGCCAATGAAGTTCAATTTAACTCCGACCCAGCAGGAACCTTTAGTGCGGATGCCGCATTTACCTATGCCAGTAGCATAATTACTTTAGGCGATGGCACAGACGAAGACATCGGTATGCTTTTTAATTCAGATAGCACCGATTATTACATTGGTAGAGATGCTGGCACAGAAAGTTTCATGTGGGGAACTGGAAATACTATTGGAGCCAATTCTTTCCTTACTGCCACTACTGCTGGAGCCTTAACTATGGGAACAAGCACTACTACTACTATTGGAAATGTTTCGGTAGGAACTGGCGGTGCAGGAAGCGTTACCGTAGGAGGCACAGGAGGCGTTTCTGCCGCAGGAGGAAATGTTCTGGGCAATACTGTTGAAGGAACAGTTAGCGTTACCAGCGATATTGTAACTTCTAATGGATTACTGCAAGCAAACCGAGGAACAAGTTTTGGAATCGGTCTGGCTGCCGCTGGTGCTACTGATTTAACCACTCTTGGTTTTACTGGTGCTACTACCGTTCCTGCCAACACACTCTTCAAAGGAGGGGCTGGAACTGCCTTAACAGTGGATGATGCCGCTTTAGGGGTTTTGCCTGATGGCGCACGAATTACCGTTACTGCTCTTGAACCCGGCCCAGTAGTCTTTACAACCCCTGCCAATGGTGTCATTGGTGGTTATGACTTAGCCGCACCCGGAGATGCCGTTACTTTCCAAAAGGCCGTTGCTGCGGGAGGATGGGTTATTATTTCCACCGCAGGTGGAGCCACACCCCTCTGATGATTAGTATTAAATACAAAGAATGTCATACTATTTGTATGCCTGATGAGATAGTGACTACCGATGGTTCTGACAAAAAGATACCACTTACCATTCAAGAAATTGAATTTCTGTATAATTTATTAGACAATGTGCAAATCAAAGGAATTGAAACTATTATGTTGATAAATAATCTGACCCTTAAATTGGCTCAATATCATGTTCCTATACCTCAAGATGAAGATTAAATCCAATCCCCCGTCCCTTCAACATCTTCAGGACGATTAGCCTGTGGGTTATATTGCCAGAATTTGGCTTTAATATGACCTTTTACCTCATCGGTTTCAGGGTCGTTTAATGTAGCGTGGAATAAAACATCACCGGGCGTATCCTCTATTTGTTCAGGAGTCATCGTAGGAATTACACCAGCATTTAGCATCGCAACTATTACATCCATCACATTACGAGCATAGAGGGTAGCCAGTTCTGGCACAGGAAAGGGCGTAGAACTAAAAGACAGCATTTTGATTTCATCAGGGATGTCTTCATTATCCGCAGGAATGAATGGGAAAGAAGTGGATACGATAAATAGATTTCGTGGCACTCCACTCACAGAATCCATCACAGCATTCAAATTTTCTTGTAAGGTGGCTTGTAATCGGGCTGCCTCTTCATTGTTTTCCTCTTCTAAAGTCACAAGTTTTTCTTGTGCTAATTCTAAAGCCGCTTTTACTTCTTCTGCGGCATCCAGCACCTTTTGGGCATCTTCTCCAGTTCCATCTCTTAGCCAGTTGATAGGACGAGGCAAACTCATGTATCCAACCCCAATCCAGCCATTTCATCAATGATAACCATATCTGGTTCATTTTCTAAGTAAATGTTTTCATATTCTTGTGGAGCCAACAGTCGGAACTTTATTCCTTGTTGATTGTCAATTGCCATATCTAAAGCACCTAAAGTTATCAGAGTAAATGCTGAACTCATCAGAGATACAGAAATCCAGTCATTTGGTTGAAGTCGGAATGTTCCGAATCTCCAAAAATCAATAATACCTCCTATTACAAGGAACCCTACGCCATATCGGATAAGTGCGGGCGAATCAATCATATTACTCTTTTGACCTCACCGCTATTTTAATTTATGGGTAGATTGATATAGCAAGCCAACTCCATTAAGATTATGTCAGAAGTCCCTGAAGATGAAATTACTTTAGGGCATCTGAATCAAAAAATTCAAGATGTTTTGGAAATCAATGATGTGGTCCAATCCGATATTGCAGAGATAAAGGAATTGTTGAAAAACTTAGTAGAATTACAGTTGGCTTTGAAAGATATTAACAAACCGTTGCCACCCTCGGACCACGATTCTATGTTCAATTAATCTTCAATTAATCTACTTTGAGATTTGATAGTTTTATCTTCAAAGGTTTCCCGCACCCACTTTGAAACTTGTTGATACAGCCCCGCAGTATAGCCATCAGCACCATAAGTAGATACTAATTCCTCCATGAGTCCATCATATTTAGATACGGAACCGTGGGTCACAGTCAAAATCAATTTCCCATCACACAGAATGTCTTCCATTTCCCCGCTAAAGGGATTTTCTTTGGACTCTAAAATAGTCATACAGCGTCCTGATAAGGGCGGTCTGCGATATGATGCTCCACACTTAGGACAGCGAACTTTTTGTTGTCCGAAAGCACGGAGATTACCTCTCATATCTCGGATAAGGTGTCTTTGAATCAAACGAGAAGATTGGTCTTCATTATTGACCGACTCTAAACAAACCCCTAAAGCGAATTGAGCCATCGTTTTTTCCCTCATAGAGTCCAAAGTGTTGTAAGGGTTGTTAGGAGGCCCTTCGGAGCAATCTGTGGTATCATGGGTGAAAAACTGCCCTTCATACTGTCTGGGAGTCCCTAATACCGATTCTACAATCTCTACACCTGCTTTGACCGCTTCTTTGGCGTTAGGTGGTGTGTCTTGCATAGTTAATTCATAGAACTCTAAGGGGTATCTATCCACGATTTCCACATTCAGTGCCTCTTTATCAATCTCCGATGGAACAATCTTGGTCGTCAGAATCAATGGAGCATCCATTAACCCTCCTCGGTGTCCCGGCAAGAACTTCTTGCTGAAATTGATGAGTCCATCCATCAAGAGAATGATAGCGTCAATATCTCCATCACAATTCCTTCGTTTAGCAGCGTGGAAGAATGGGTGTCCATAGTGTCCTTTTACATTAGCGAATCCAATAATTCGGGACAAAATAGCCCCAGAGGTGTGAGGTGCAATCCCCATGATGTAATGACCGATTAAATCATTAACTTCTTCGCAGTTATAGTAAGGTTCCATTTCATACAAATTAACTAACAAGTTATCCATATATTGAGCCGTGGATAATATCTCCTCACTACAATTCACGGGCAGGACTACATCTTGTGGTCGCAATTCACAAATATCATCTATGGACTCCACTTCGTAGCCCAATTCCGCCGCTTGCTCCAAAGTCATACCAATCTCACGAGGTCGGAAATGCGTCATGGTAATATCTACCATATCAAAGCGAATGGTTCCATCACGGAAAGTTGAAATATTGTGCTTAAACCTCATGACACCCTTGATTGGATGTTCAGGTGTTTTTTCTTTAGAGGTTATTCCTTTGACCCCTTTAATTTTTCCATCTGCTATCTGTGCCATTTCCAAAGCAGCATCATATATCTCTGCCGTGTCTAATTTCTCATACTTAACTCCTACAAATCTGGTTTCTTTTTGACAACAAACACCCCAAATTGTTTCCTTATCACATTCATCACAGAATCGGATACCTATCTCGGTTGGCTCATTATTATCGGCTGCTGACCTCATTAAACGGGTGGAACCTACATTAAAACCCACTGGATAATTACAATGGATGGCTGGTTTCATTTCTCGGAGTTTAGAACCCTCTGGTTTCCCCATTCTGGCCCCGACTCTGATAGATATTGGATTCATTATTTCGTAGTCAGCCAAATTGTTGATGAATTCTAACCCATCTTGGTAAATATTAAGATTGATTTTGAGCGTGTTTTTGATTTTCAATAGATTATTGAGCAGAACTTTGGCTTTATCTCCACTAATTACACCATCTTTATCTATGTTAATCGTTAGTTTTTTGACCGTAGTTCGGTATATTTCAGGGACTGTGGCCTTTCCTTTGCATACAGAGATGGAACAATTAGTCATCAATTCGTATAATTCTTCTGCCGATACATCATTAAAATGTGCTACATATTCGGGAGCCATAGGAACTCCCTCATCACATTGTTGAAGAGCCTCTTGGAATGTTTTAGGATAAGTCAGTCCTTTTTCTTCAAGGACTAATTCGTGCCATTCTTTTACATAAGGGCTGGGTGGTAAAGGGTGGTTGTTTTCTAAGAATTCTCCCACTGGAATTAGTAGTTCTCCGAGGTCCCAAATATGTTTGATATTCCAATCAATATCAGTGGGTGCAACATCAGCAATCTCGGTTCGGTCTGTGATTCTTCGGGCTGAACCATCTTTGAATTCCACATACGGCCCCTCAATCGTGTCGCAAGGTGTAACTACCGTAGCCTTTCCCGGTCTTTCATACTTCATTTGTGTTCCGATGATAACGAATCCTGCTAAGGCTTGCATGGTAGCAGGGTGAATAGCAGTAGTGGCTAATCCTGCTAATCTACTACGCCCATATCTCAATCTAAACCCACCTTTTTCCATAGGGTGTCCAAAGATGGGCCTCCCCGCTAAAATATCACTGATGAACTTTTCTGAAGGCTTGATGCTGTTATCTCCATCATCTGATTTAGAAGAGGTAAATTCCTTAAGCCAATTCCAATCTTCATACCCCAATGCTTCAGTATATTTCAGAATCTTAGGTGCTTTTAATACCAACCCCTCACACATAACCAATAACATCCCTTCACGGACCTTATTTGTAGATACTCTGGGCAAGTCCCTTTGCCCCGTTACTTCTCCACCTACGCCTTCACCATCAATATACACAGGACAGTTGTAGGCGATTACTTCTAATTGTGGATTAGAAGGCCGATACTGTAATCCACGACTGTATTTTGATACTTCTTCTTTGTATCTTTCTGCCTCTTCAAATGAGATTTGCGGAGGCCGTAGATTGAACTCACGCCTTAGAATATCACCAATTAAGACAGAGAGTGCTTGTCCCGTTCCACCTGCACTTCTGATAGGACCTGCAAAATTGATGGCTAAAGATTGGGAACGGTCTGGATTTTCAATGATACGACATGATACGACACCTTCCAGTGGAGCGACCAAGATACCTTCAGTTAAGATAGCCAGTCCTGCACAAATTCCATGGTAGATACAGAGAGCGGTGAATACTTTATCTTTAATTTTTCTCTCATTGTCAGCAAATAACTGCATAGTTTCTTTCCAATCAGTAGTGATGTCGTCCGAATACTCAATGTTGATTCCTATACCATCGCAGTTATCACAACTGCGGTTACGATTATTGATTTTTACCGAACCTTTACCATCACATACATCGCACTTAATTTTCTTTCCATACAAATAGGATTCTGCGGTAACTATTTTAGCAATATCTAAGGCTACCATTTCCCGATTTCCATCATGGTTTTCAGTCAGTTCTCTGATTTGCTCGGCAGTTTTTCTCCCATCTAAGAACTCTAATAACTTTTGGCAACGGTCTGCAAGGTCAAACGCTTGAGGAATCTCCACAGTTTGTTTCGGGTCAAACCCTTTACTGCGAGCCTGTTCAGCAATCACATAAGCGGCATCACAGTCGTCTTTTAGACGCTTGATATACTCGTCATGTGTCCATTGAGCCATGATTGTTAATGGTTGCATCACCTATTTAACTAATCCCAAATTAGTCATACGGGTCATCCTCATCATCAGGCCCCAAATCATAAATCCATTTAGGTAGGTCAAACTCATGGACACTATTTGGAGCATATATTTCCAGATTTTCTCTCGGAATAGGGTCCCAATTGCCCAAATTTTGGGTTTCAATTAGGACTACATGGCATCTTCCACTCCTATTGTAATGTTGAGGCGGTAGTGTTCCACCAGACGGTTCAAGAGTTGCGTGTTCATAATGTTGAACTAACATCCAAAATCTGACATCTTTTTTATCGGATGTATCTGTAAATTCTAATTTGTCGCATAAGTTCATGACAGTATCTGTTATCCATACCCAATTCGGTGATTCTCCAAACTCCAACTCTTGGTAGATTGCGCCAAATTCTTTGAAATCCTCATCCAGAGTCAGGAATTCTTGCACCTTTTCTCTGTCGCTTTCCCTAATAATGC
>Ga0114932_10003927_pt1 | contig 14206 bp, 21 predicted proteins | sample 2SBtaG_2_FD_87286 | JGI IMG/M metagenome (GOLD analysis project Ga0114932, IMG submission 87286) | Deep subsurface microbial communities from Kolumbo volcano to uncover new lineages of life (NeLLi) - 2SBTROV12_ACTIVE470 metaG | ecosystem: Environmental > Aquatic > Marine > Volcanic ...
AATGATTGTATAAAAATTGTAGCTGAAACTGGTTTACCAATGCCACCTAAATCAGCTTGTGTTGGTTGTCCTTATTTACCAGCAGCTAGATTTATAGAGTTAAATTTTGAAAATCCTAACGATTTTAAAAGAGCCGAAAAAATAGATAACTTAATGAATAAAAAAGGTAAATATTTAAGTTCTCAAAAAATACCATTATCATCACTAAAAAATCAACAAGTTTTTAAGGATATTTTAGATGATAGTAGTTGTGAAAGTGGTTATTGTTTTACATGAATAAATTATTTAAAAATATATATTTAAGACTTTTTTACATAAAAGTAGCTGAAAGAATTTATATAAAACGCTAATCTAGTTTTAATGTTGTAGCTAATTGTTCTGGAATAGTTAGCTGATAGCTTTTATCTCTACCTTTTCTTTTAGCAGCTAAACCAAAATGTTTAATAATTCTTGTAAAATGTTTGCTATCTATAATGTCTCCAGTTTCTTCATTCCAAGCATTAGTTAAAGCCACTATTGGAACTCTTTTATTAGCATATTTTGGTATAACTTTTTCAGTAAACCATTTTTGAATATGGTATTCCCTTTGTGCTTCTATATTTTCTCTTACTTTTTCAGTTGTAAATTCTTCTAATTCAGAGTGGTCAACCATGTATTGAGTATCATATATGTTATAAAAGTCTTGGCAATTAGTTATTCTTGGCAGCATTGATTGTTGCATACCAAAAGGCGTATTTTCTGTGCTTGTATAGTAGCTATCTATCCTATGGTCTTTAATCATTCCCTTTTTAGCACCACTTGTATATATTCGCATATAAGAACTAGGCGAAACTACATAATCTATTTGTTGTCTAACTCTTGAAGATATATCACTTACAAATTGTGTAGTTAAATACATATTAATATTTTTATGTCTTAACTGGGTTATATAATGTATTAGCTTTTTTAAATAGGTTGCACCACCTGACCAGCTATCAAATACAACTTGAGCTTCATCAATCATTATGTAGCAATTCTTTAAATCGTTATCTACTGTATATGAAAGCATGTCAGCTATATCTAATTCTTGACAATCCCCACCTTTTTCATTTTTACCATTAAACTTTAATGCACCATTATGAAATACTGTATAACCAGCTTTCCATTTTAAATATAAACAAATAGCAGTCCATAAAGTCTTTCCTGATCCCCTAACACCTTTAACAACAGTTATGTGTGATTGATTAAGTAAAGCTGCTGGTATCCAGTCATTACTAATATATTTTTCTATATCTTTAGTTACTACTTTTTCTGGTGCTGGTGTCATTAAACTTTATTTAGTATTTCACTTGTAAGAATAAATATTAAAAATCCTATACCACCAAGAATTGCTAATAATGTACCTTTTTGGAGTATTTCAGTTGCTATATTTTTATCACTTGTTACAGTTAATCTTTTAATACTTGATTGTTCATTAGTTGCAGCTAATTCTTGGGGATTTACTGGAGTTTCAATATCTATATTATATGGAGTATATTTATCTAATTTTTGATTATTACAAACTAATATTTTTATAAATTTTTTACCAACTTGGTATATATAATCTTCTGGAATATTTTTTTCTAATTCTCTTGGTATGATTACAAATTCCCAAAATATTTTATTATCTTTTATGTAAGCAACTAATACATGAGTTAAGCGTTGGTAAAGAGTTAAAAAACTTATTATTAAAAATAATGTAAAGAAAAATCCAAATAACATATTAGCTAAAGTGGTGTGTACTACTGATAGTGACAATGTCGCCAGAGATATCAATAACAGCAGCACACTAAAAATAAATAAACCTAATGTTTGGCTATCAGACTTAATTAATTCTTTTAATTTAATAACACCAAGAAAATTATTACCTTTAACTTTATTATTAAATAAATAAGTAATTATGTATTCTTGATATTTCATATTTGGTTTAATACATAGGGTATACCAACAATAGAACCTAAAAAGGCAACAACACTAGCACCTATTATTATTGTTATAGATATATATTTTTCAAAAGTTTCTTTTTTACTAGGGTTTTTTTCAGTAGCTATTAAAGTTTGTTCAATTATTTTATCTTCTATTAAATCAGCTTTATCAAAAGCTTCTTCATCAACTATAAAATGCTCTTGGTTGTTGTCTACTGGGTTTAATAAATTTACATCATTGGCATTAGCTGTAACTATTAGCTTTTTCTTTTTACCAAACAAACCATATATAAATGGATAAACAATAAAACCAACTAATTGAGTATTTAAAAAGTGTGCTTGTTTAGTATCAACATATACCATTTCATTTTGCACAATTTCAGTATCTTTAATTGTTACAGTTCTATCTAAATTAAAAGATATTATTTTCATAATTCATTTATATCTTTTTTATCTTTTTCTTTTTGTGGTGGCATAAAAGTCATAACACTTGCAGCATATCCAATAGCTTGACCATTAGTTGACCTAGAACGAATATCAAATTCCATTACAATACTTTCAGCTTTATTGCTTGGTACTATCTTTCCTAAGTTCTTTTTCTTTTTATACTTTAATCTTTTTAAGTGTCTTTGGTTTACTTTAGTCATAACTTTACATGCATCTATTACTTGCATTTCAGAACGACTTGCTTGAATAGCTGCTTGAACTTTTGATTTAGGTTCATTTATAAATAGTTCTGGATTAAAGGGAGATTTATTATTCATAAATGGTGAAGATAATCTTGCTGATATATCACTATTTATTTTATCAGCTGGTGAGTCCCAATTAGTTGTCATATTATTATTAGCTAATTTTATTATGAAATTTAATATTACTTAAACCTAATACACTATAATATAAGAACTATATGGAAACAAGTATAAATTGGAACAACTGGAACAGTTGTTTGCATTGTATTTATATCTACATAACATGTCAAATTACTTGTTAAGCATATTGTACAAATGTATAGTTAATTTAAATAACAAGATTTAAGGATAATAATTAGTTATGTTATTAAAAGGAATATTGGCTACTGCTTTTATGCTAATAGCATTAGTAGTGAGCATTGGTGTTATAGCACCAGTTAATGAGCAAGTTGAAGCTGCAAGAACTCAAAATAAAACAGCTACAAGTTTAGCTTGTACAACTGGAAGTGGTGATACAACTTGTAACATTACATTGCCAACACAATCTCAATATAGCTATTTAGGTAGTTATACTAATGCAAGTGGCGTTCTAGTAAGTGGTGGTACTGTTGAGCAAACAAGTCCAACAAGTGCTGATAAAACAGCTGCAAGTACCATAGCAACCGATAGATTAACAATAACTGTAAGTGGGTTAGCTAGTTCAACTAGCTTTTTATTTACAGTTAATTATTTAGAATTAGCTTCTGGCGTTGACCAGAATACTTCTAACATAATGCAATATATACCATTATTGCTTGTATTGGGTGCAGTCTTTATTGCTATGTTGTGGTTACTTACTGCTTTAAAAGTAATTAAGTAAAGGTTGAACACAACATTAACTTTTAAAAAGGAAAATAATTATGTTAAGAAATATAACAGCAATTATTTTTGCAGTGATTACCCTTGTGGCATTTTTAGCTAAAGAAAATATGGCTCATTTAATGGCAACATTAAAAAGTAAATCGCTTAAATTCGGGGAAACCTTAGCTGTGCAAACAGTAGGCAATCCCGAGCCAAGTCCGAAGTGGTCGGAAAGGTGTAGAGACTTAACAGGCGATAACCTGAAAGGATTGGTTAAAGAGAAAGTCCGACACCATAAGAAATTATGGATAACAGTATTGATATTCCCAACGGTAATAACTTCTGTGGAAGCGATCACTGCAATTACAAACATTGGGACTAACTTCCCAGCAGTAGTATCTATTGTTAATTTGATACCACTTGTTGCAATAGTTGGTGGAGTTTCTGTGGCGGCACTAATTGCTTATGTAGCTGCAAAAAGAAATGGAATGAGCTAAATATAATGAGGTACAGTAAATGTTAAATTTAGGTTTTAGTGCAATTTTTTCTTTATTTGTGACAATAGGTTTTTTTGTTATAACTACTGAATTAGTTGGTTTAATATCTTCTTTAGCATTTACTGTTCTTATTTCAGCAACAGTTTTTCTAGCTTTATTATCTTTAATTCTCTTGTATCAATTCACACAAGCTAGATAAAAAAATTGAAAAAAATATTATTAAGTTTATTTGCAGCTGCAATACTAACTACTGGTATTAATGAAATATCAGCTGATACATTAACTCAACCAATAGATGTACAAAGCGTTACTGCTTTCCAAGATATTTATGATACTGGTTCTAATGTTAATTTTATTTTTTCAGTTAGATACAATATGCCACAATCTTCATGGTATCCTTTTTTAAAAGATCAAACAGGTTGTGAAAGCCAAACACCAAGCACAACAATTTTGTGTACTTATCCAGAAACATTATCAAGTTCAATAGCTACTATTGGTTTATATAAATATGCTTTATCTTCAACAATTACTGCTCAAAATGTTACTAATGCTTCCTATGGAACTGAATACATTGAACCAGTTAGAGTTATTGGTGACACTTTATTTGGTTTAAATATTGATGATTTACCAGACAATAAAACAGTTAATGAATTAGCAAGTGATGGAAGTGTTGTTTGTATTATTTCTTATAATGTTTTTGCACCTATTGTTCCCCAAGATAATTATAGCTGTGCTGATATTAAATTAAGTGAAGCAGTTACAGATACATTAGAAGATACTTTTAGAGCCAGAATGACTGAATATATACAAAATGAATTATTAGATATAACTTTTGATCAATCTTTACCAGATAATACTTTAATAAATCAAAATGCAAAAGTAACTGGTAATGGTGTTGTAATTACTAGGCGTGTTAGTCCATTATTACAACAAGTGTTACCAGAATTATTTGATGTTGGTTTAACTGATTTAGTTGATGTTCCACCACCTTTTGCAACAAGTACATTAGAAACAACTTTACAAACCGAACTTGAAACAATGGATTTTTATACAAGTGCTGTAATGGTCGGTAAACAATATTTTGGTATGACCGCACCAGTCTTTTTAAGTTTTGCTTTAATTTTAGTAGCTATTATAACTGGTACTGGAATGTACTTATTATCTGGTAATTCATTATTTGGAATTGTATTTGGTTTTGCTGGTACTTTAGTTACTGCTGTATTTATAGCACCACCATTATTACAACCATTATTAGTTGGTATGTTTGTTGGATTAATTGGAATGGTAATATATTTAGTTAGGAAGATACCAAGTTGAAATTATTAAATCTACAATTAAAGAAAACAAATACTTATTTAAGATTGTTTGTATTAGGTTTATTGGGTGCTTTTAGTTTATTTTTAGCTTTTTATAATCAAACTAATTGTATTGGTGCTTCAGCTGATACATCTAACTATTGTGCTAATTTAAATATTACAGTTACCAATACTTCAAGTAACCAAGTTGATGCACCAGTCAGAGTGCCATTTGTATCTAGTGCCTTAGTAAACCAAAATTATATGGATAGTTTTGGAAGCCAAATTATATTAACTGATAGCAATTTAAATGATATTAATTTTATGAACCAAAATTTAACTGGAACAGAAGCAGCTGGATATTGGTTGGTTGCACCAGATTTAGATACTAATGTTGCTAATGTATTTAAATTATTTTTAGGTAAAAATGATAATGGTAATGCTACACAATGGAGAGATAATGGTTTTTATTTCTATACTAATGATTTAGTAACAATTCCATACCATGTAGATTTTAATTTAACTGACAATATTAAAATTAATAGTGATGTATATTTATCTAATTTAAGTTCTTGGAATTGCCCAAGTGGAGTGCCAAGCACAGATACAGCTTATGTTTTTGATAGGCATGAAAATAATACAGGTTATGCTTTAGGTATTGAATGTGAGCAGCAAACACTTTATAACTTTGTAGAAATTCAAGGTGCAAAACTTAGAACACCAGTAACAAGTGGTTTTGATACTAGATATAATTTAAAAGCTGTATATGAATATCCAAACATTAATTTATATGTTGATAATGTTTTAGCTGCAAGTACAACAGCAACAAGCACAATGACCACAATAAGTGACAATGTAAAAATTGGTAGTAATTTAAATTCAACATGGATACTTAATACAGAACTAATTAAAAACACAACATCAACTAATAATGTTGTTGCCAGATATAATTTTGATATATCTGATTTAGAAGAAACTTATGGTTCATCTTATGCTGGTACAGTAGCTGATGTATCAGGTAATAACCATAATGGAACTTACACAATGGATAGACCACAAACATATATTTTAAATGTAGGTTTGCCAACATCAACTGGTTTTCAAAACTTTGTAATTAATCCAGAAAGTGACAACCAAAATCAAGCTGTTTTAAATGCTGATTTATTAACGCAAGGTACAGCAAACCAATATTTTCCATTCTTTCCTTTTATAAACACAATAGCTAATACTTCTGGATTGCCAAGCCAATTTGTATTTGGTGGTTTATTTACTTTTATAGCCATGCTTGTAGGCTCAATAATGATAGCTGCAACTAGGCAAGTTACTTTTGGGATAGTTGGTTTTGGGAGTATTTTATATCTTGGTCAAATAATGAACTTTTACAGTCTGTGGTTTCCACTTGCAACACTATTTATTATTATAGTGTTATATGGAAGCAGTAAATTATTAAGTGAGGGTTTTTAAATGAATAGCTGGAGTGTATTACTATTTTTCTCACTTGTTGTAATTGGTGGTGCTTTAATTGATATGTTAGCTGCTGGAACTGGATTAACTGATACAGCTAATAATTTAAATCCATTAATTAACAGTAATCAACTTACATTGTCAGATGTTTCATTAGGTGAAAACAATCCTATTGGTCAATCTTTTGGGGGTAATATATTAATTAGTCCAAGTGAATTTAAAGCATGGGTTAATTCAATATTTATGAATTATGCTTGGTTAGACGCACCAAGTATAAAAGTAGTAGTTTATATATGGAGAGGGATAGCAAGCACATTAATGTTGTTTCTTGGTGTTAAAGCTGCTGCTGGCATATTGTCATTCTTACCTTTTGGCGGTAGAAGATGATTTTAGAATTAAAAAAATTTATACTATTAATTAGTGGTAGTGCTTTACTTGGTTTAGCAATAGCAAGATATAATTGCCCAAGTACAAATTTATTACCTTTTTGGAGTTAAAAAATATGATAAACAGAATAAAAGAATGGGATATAAAAAATCTTAAAATAAATGATAGACAAGTAATTAGCTTGGCTTTAATACTTTCAGTGATGGCTTTAGTTATGGCTATACCAGGTTCTACTAATTGTGCAAGTGCAAATACTTGTACAGTAGCTTCAACTGGTACTTTTACTGGCAATTTAGGAATTAAAAGTGCTACAGCATTTCAGCTAACACAACAACATAGTTTAGCTGTTAACCAAATTGCAAATTGGGAAGCAGTTGGGGGTAATCATACTGGTAGTGTAATTATGAAAGATAATTCTGGTGATTTTAATTTAAATGGTGGTCTTAGATTAGGAACAAGTGCAACTTCAACTAATGGAACAATTCGGTGGAATGGTTCAGAAGTGCAAGTATATAATTCTGGTTGGGGTGGAGTTGGTGGTGCTGATCAAAATGTATTTACAACTATAAATGGGAATACTGGAAGCTTAACAGCAAGCACAACAACAACAAGTATAAAACTACAAGCAGCAGCTGATACTAATTTAACAGTTGTAGCAGCTGGGGATAAATTAGAAATTCAATCTAGTGGCGGTGGTGGTGGTTACGATCCTAAATGTGCATATTACGCTTATTTAGCTTCTAACTATACACCGTCAAATCCAGACGGTTTAAATATTGATACAGAACTTTATGATTTTGATAACTGTTTCACAATATCATCATCTTCAGCTGGTTCTACAATTACATACAATGACTCTACAACTAGAGTTTTTAATGTTAGTTATTTAATTCAAATTAATATAAATGCCACGAATGATGCATATTACAGTTCAGCAATTGCGGTTGGTCGTAATCAACCATCTAGCCCAACAAATTTTGCTCAACATTTTCAGCAAAAAAGTGGCACACCTATAACTTTAGAATCAATTTCAGCTAATACAGTTATTTGTTTAGAAAATGCAAAACAATTTGCTTTAGAGTTTCCTGTATGGACAAATGGGGTAATAATAACTGGTGGTAAACAATATACAAATATAATTTTTAATGAACTTCCTGAATTATCAACTGAAGCACAAAGTAATGGTTGCACAAATGGGTTAATTGACTAATGGCTAAAAAAGAAGATAAAAAATTTATAGAGGAACAAATACCTGTACAAGATAGGCCTAATACAGCTTTCCAAAGTTCTGGTGTTAGTGGTGGATTTAGAGGTTTCCCAAAACCATTAAAGCCAACTAAATCTTTTTTACAAAAACAAGCAGCAAAAGAAAAAATTAAAAGAGAGGTTAGTTCAGCTAAATTTGGAACACCTACAAGATTTTTAAAAACAGCTGAAAAGTTTGGTACAACACCAACAAGCAAAAGAGCAACTTTAAATACTGGAACAATTAAAGGTAAAAAAATAAAAACTGGTAAACCAACAATACCACCTAGACAACTTGCTGCACAAAGGCGTATACAAACAATAAATCAACAAGTTAAAAATGCTACTGAACAATTCCCTAATCCTACTGGTGTAAGTTTAAAAAATAAAGCAGCTATTGTTGGGGATACAGTTGTAACTACTACAACAGCTGGTGCAATAGTAAAATTAAGTCCATCTTTATTACCTGACTATGAATTAAATAAAATTAAAGTATTACCTGATGAAAAAGATGAATTACAAATACAAAAAGTTATTGAACAGCAACAAACATTAACACCAGAAGAAATATCAGATTTAGCTGTAAAAACTAAAGCTATTCCAAAAGTAGCACCTACTCAACCGCAAACAGATGTTGTAACTCCCACAAAACCTAAAGAAACACCAATGCCAAAAGCAGTACCAACTGAAGAAACATTGATTGGTACTCAAGAAGATGTTGAACTAGATGAACCAGATTTAGAAGAAGTAGAACTAACTGATCCAAATAAAGAAATAACACCTGTTCCAGTTGTTGATCCTGATGTTATACAAGCACCAGATACAGTTGAGATAGATACAGATATTGCACCAGCACCAGCACCAGATTTTGAACCATTAACACAACCAGTTACAGAACCATTGCAAACACCATTAACTGAACCTGTAACAACTCCAGATACTCAATTAGCTAGTCCAGAAACACAAACACAAACTGAAACACAAACTAATACTTTAACTGAACCACAACCAGAAACATTAGATCAACCTTTTGAACAACCTTTTGATACTCCAACACAAGTAGAAACTAAAGTATCAATTCAAGAAGATAATTTTGGAACAGTAGTTACACCTACAACATCAACAACAAGAGGTAATAAACAAGATAAAAAGAAAAAAGAAGCAAAAACACCAAAAGCATTATTACCTAAAAAGAAAAAAAATAATAAACAATTTAGGGTTAAAAATGGTTTAAAGCCAACAGTTACTAACTTTAAAACTAAAGCTGGTAGTTTTCAATCTAATAATGTATCTGGGGATATATTTAAAGCACCTAAAGGTACGCAATTTGATACCAATGCTGGTTTCAGGGAAGATAGTTTTAAAGCCATAAAGTTTGCTGATAAAAAATTAAAATTAAAAAATAGGAAAGATGTTTTAGTTGCAGCTGAAAAAAAAGGCTTAATTTAAAATGAGATTATACACAGAATACGTTTTATTGTTTTGTTTTGCTTTTTTACTCTTTGTAGCATATTTAATTATTACTGTACGTTCTGACAATGTTGATTTTGATATAAATGGTACTAAGATACCAAATTTAGCTGAAAACAACGTCTATCAACTCTATATAAACAGTAATTGTGCTTCTGGTAGCTATCAGACGTTTAAATATTCTAATACTGGTTATACAAGTAATGTAAATGATTTAGTTATAAGTAATATAACAATACCAAGTAATACAGCTGCAAAAGGTACATTTAAAATTGGATATGCTGATAATGATGTAAATTGTCAGGTAGCAGCACCAACAAACCCAGTTGTTGTTTATGAAAACTCAACACCAACAAGCAATACTTTAATTGAGTTTAAAACATTCATAAAAATCCCCAAGACAAAGTTTCCTTACATACAGCTAACTGGTTTTAACTATGAAGCTGTAGCTATTGGTGTTGAGCATTAAAAAAGCTAATAGATTTTTGAGTGGGTTTGGATAAGCACAAAAAAGAAAACCTATTAGCTTTAAGTACATTTTCTCTTAATTCACAATAAATAACAATAAAAGTAATTGTAATTATTTATCTTTTTTTATATATTTTGGTAATGGATAAGCAAGTTTTTCACAATATATTAAATACTTTAGACACTTATAAACAATCTAATTTTGATTTAATTCAATCAGTTCAAGTATTAGAAATGTTAATTAAAAAGCAAAATTTTGATTTAAAGAATTGTGGTGGTTCTGGAATAGTTTTATTTGGTTCTAACAAGTCTTTTTCTAAATTACTTAAAGAAAATTATAAAGATATTAATAAAGATAAAGTACAAACTATTTTAAAAAAATTAGAAGATAATAATTTAATTTGGCGTTTAACTAGACAATTACAAGAAAAAATTGCTGTTGATAAAAAAGAAAGAATTGGTTTTGCAACTGCTATTTTTATATTACCAACCTATAAAGAGTTTCAAGCTGAACTATATAACAAGCTAAAAAAAGCTAATACATATAGAGAATTAGATCAAATTATAGCCAGAATGTTATATATAGCTAATGCTGGATTTAATGACCAAGAATTAAAGGATAAAGTATTAGTTGCTAGAAATTACAAAGATAAAGCATATAAAGATAATGTTAGAAACAATTTAATTGATATTTGGAACGTCATTAACAATAAAAAGGTACTTAGGCATAGGAAAGACAAAAAAGTCGTTAAAATTGAGCAGCTAGAATATAAAGATAAAGGTAAAGTTAAATTATTACATTAAAAGCCCAAGTGAATTTCACTTAGAGAATATCTTTAAGTAGATATACAAAGAGTTTAGGATACAAACTACCAAATAGATATAGTTTTACAAAAAAAGAAAAAAAAGATTAAAATATACATAAATCATATTTGGCAAAATTTTTAAAAAAATGTTATTAAGAAAACCAAAAGCAAAACAAGGTACATTATTTAAAATGATGAGTGAAAAAAAAGACTGCATTAAATGTTTAGAAAAAAATGCTTATATTTTGCAGCTTGAAAGCCAAGTAAAAAAATTAAAAGATCAGCTGGATCATGTTAAAAGCATATCTGGAATATATAAAAGTTTTAGTAAGTAGGACAAATGCCAAAAGGATTAAATTCATATGATGAATATAATAAATTAACACCAGATCAAAAGGAATTACATTTACTTGTACCGAATACTGGTGAAATTAGACATGAAAATCAATATAACTCTATATATGATAATTATTCAAAAAAAATTAAATCTGGTAAATATGATTTTAATTTATCAGTAAAAGGTTATAAAAATTTAGTTTCTAATGTTAGGCGAGATCCTAAACAAAAAGAAATTTATAAAAATGGTGGTTATAATTTTAAACCAAGTGATGATGAAAAAGTTGCAAAAGTGTTAGCTTTAGAATTTTATGAAGATAATAAAAAAGCTATACAAAATATGCCAAAATCAAAAATGAATAATAGCTATATGAAAAAAGATAAGCTATATAAAATGGAAAAAAAAGGATTAATATAATATTTACTTATTATTAATTTTTCTGTAAATTAAAAATACAAAGAGTTTAGGCAATACAAAACTATACAAATAGTTAAATGACTAAATAACTAAAAGCTAGTGGGTTCAAGTGCTTTCTTTACCACTAGCTTTTTTTAATTCCAAAAAATAAAAAACATTCCAAAAAGCATATTTTAAAACTGTCCAACAATTAATTTCCCACATTCCCAAATTGCCCTTTCATATTGTTAAGGAAACCAAATTGCAAAAATTACATATTTCTTAAACATTGTAAAAATAGGTATTGCAATAATTTAATTTCTTTTTTATACTAATGGAAACATTAACTAATAAAAGGATAAGCACAATGAAAAAATCTATAAAATCTTACAGTTCTTGTTTTATCGCCGTTACAGACGATGATGTTCAAGAATATATAAATACAATATATTCATTTATGCACAATAAAGATAAAATTAAATTAGCAAATATTGAAAATTTTTATTTAGCAACAAAATTTAGAAATGAAAACGATAAACTTTTAACAATAATTGATATTTTAATTGAATTTGCATTTTTAAATGGTAGTGAAAGATTTAAATAATGACAATTAAAGGATAATTTCTGTCTACAAGTGCTGCTTGTACTGATGAGTTCAAAAGAACGAAACAGAAAACAATTAAAGGATAAGCACAATGGAAAAAACATTACAAGACTTACTAAAAAACAAAAATTTTAAAGTAAGAGAAAATTTTGCATGTAATAATTTTATTTCTAATAAACAACTTTTACAAAAACAAATAAATAATTTACATGAAAACCAATCAGCAAATTACAACTCAATAGTAATTAATGATATTAAAAACACTATTAGAAGAATTGAAAAAGATAATAAAGATTTATATTTAGCAAGATTAAAAGTTGAGAAACAAATAAATAAAGATAATATTTTATAGGGATAATTTCTGTCTACAAGTGCTGCTTGTACTGATGAGTTCAAAAGAACGAAACAGAAAACAATTAAAGGATAAGCACAATGACTGAATGGATAATACCAAGACTAAATGAAGATAATAAAGTTAAACATACTGCATTTTTAAAATTTTTAGAAAGTGAAATGTTAGAAAGAGAATTTATAGGTAAAAATTCTATAAATGAATTTAAAAACCAAATAAAAGATATTATTTATTTTATTGATGAATTAGCTTTTATTAATAGTGATTACGATTAAATGACAATTAAAGTAGACCATTATTTAACACACAGCCAGATAAAAGATATTTTAACAGCTACATACAATGAAAACATGGAGTTGGTGCTTTCTTTGATGTTTTATTGTGGTTTAAGGGTTACAGAAGCATTAAACATACATAAACACACTATTATAAAAGATCCAAGCCAAGTGCCATACCCTAGAATAGTTTTAAAGGGTAAAGGCGATAAAACAAGAACTGTAAGAATTACTAATAAAGCATTAGCTAATAAATTAAAGTCCAGAGTTACTAAAATACCATTAACCAGACAAGCTGTTAGACAACATATAGTAAGAACTGCAAAAAAAATGGAATGGTATGACACTATACCCTTTAAAATAGGTTGCCACACTTTTAGGCATAGTGCTGCACACTACTTTTTAATGAATGGTGTTCCAATCAATGAATTACAATCTTTTCTGGGGCATTCTAGCATTGTTATTACACAGCTATATTTAAAGACTAATCAATTAAATAGTGAAAGCTGGAACATTGAATAAATCTGTTGAATATATATCTTATGGTGGTGGTACACCAAGTTTAGCTTTAATTATTTTAAATATTAAAGGTGAAATAAAACCTTTATATAATAAAAATAAAGTTGATGAAATTATTTTTGCTGATACAGGTTGGGATAGAACTGACACCATGAAACAGCTTTTTGAAATAGAAAAATATATAAAATCACATGGATATAACTTTAAAATAGTTAAAAGTAAATTAGGATCATTAGAAAGTTTATTATTAAATAATTTAAAAGAAAATAAATTTATACCTATTCCATACCATTCAAAAGACAAAGGTATAGCAACAAGACAATGTACTAATCAATTTAAAATAACACCTATAAACCAATATTTAGTTTCTAAATATGGTTCTATATCCAGAATTGCTCAATTAGGAATACATTATGACGAGTTTTATAGAGTTAAAGATCCCAAAGTTAAAAGAGATATAAATAGGTTTCCACTTGTTGATTTAAAATTAAAAAGAAATGATTGTATAAAAATTGTAGCTGAAACTGGTTTACCAATGCCACCTAAATCAGCTTGTGTTGGTTGTCCTTATTTACCAGCAGCTAGATTTATAGAGTTAAATTTTGAAAATCCTAACGAT
>Ga0114932_10003928_pt1 | contig 14205 bp, 10 predicted proteins | sample 2SBtaG_2_FD_87286 | JGI IMG/M metagenome (GOLD analysis project Ga0114932, IMG submission 87286) | Deep subsurface microbial communities from Kolumbo volcano to uncover new lineages of life (NeLLi) - 2SBTROV12_ACTIVE470 metaG | ecosystem: Environmental > Aquatic > Marine > Volcanic ...
GCTTCTGCAAGTAAAAAGTCAAATTGGTTAATAATCAAAGACTCTAACTCGGCAGTTAAATTAACCGTCTCTGTTTGACTGGATTCCGAACGTGCAAGCGCCAGTAAAATTGAGGTGATTTGATTGATATTGGCAACCGCCTCTGCAACTGTATCAAAATTACTTTCTGTGATTACTTTTTCTGCCTTGCTTGCTGATAGTACGTTTTGAATTATCGCCACGGGGGTTCTGATTTCATGGCTAATGTCTTTGGTAAATACTCGTTCCCGTTCAAGCGCGGTATTCAACTGATTAAAGGCGTTTTTAGTATTGAGTGCCAATAAGCCAATTTCATTTTCAGGAAATGTATCAGGTTTAATATTGCCTGCATTTTTTTTGTTCACGTCAGATGCTAACGCTTTTAAAGGTCCTGTAATCTTCTTGGCAGTCTGTAAACTCACAACAAGTGCTATGGCAGAAATAAAGCAAGCTATTACTAAAAGCCACACAAGCAGGTTTGGCATATTATCTTTGCTAACTTCAAACTGCTCTACATCAGCGAGTAAAAATAATTGCTGTCCACCTAATTTAATGGTGGTCATATGAAGGGTTTTACCAGAACTTGTTTGATATTCCACTTTACTGGGGTTTGACGGATACTCTTTTTTTATCTCAATAGGCAGATCGGTAAAGTTTTCAACCAAACGCATGTAATCTGCTTTTGGAGGGAGAGCCTCGCCTGAACGTTTAAATTGTTCAGTAATATGAGTCGATTCATCGTTGACTAGACGGTTAAAAATATTATCTTCAATAGTCCAAGCATATAAAACAATCAAGAAGCTATAAATAAGCGAGATAGATAACACAGTCGTTATAATTACGCGACTTATACTACTTGAAAGGCTTGTCATAGTTCTTTCATCTCCATGTGGTGCTTCTTCACTAGCACTCATTATTTGGTGATTGTTAGACAGGTGCTACGATTTTAAAACCAATTCCGTGTACTGTTTTGATTAACGGGTACCCAAATGGTTTATCTACAGCATTTCGAAGTGTATAAATGTGACTACGAACCGCATCGGTGTCAGGCATATCATCTCCCCACACCTTTTCGACTAATTGTCGCTTACTCAGCGCGTTTGGATAAGCTTCTGCAAGTAATTTGAGCAATAAGAAATCTGTTTTTGAAAGCTTTATGCTCTGACCGCCGCGCTGAACCGTTTTTTGATTAAAATCAATTTCCATATCACCAATACATGTTTTTTGAGACTTGTGTAATTGATGCCTTCTAGCGAGTGCTAAGCAACGAACATAAACCTCGTCTAACACATAAGGCTTTGTTAGGTAATCGTCTGTGCCATGTGAGAAGCCTTCAAGCTTTTCTTCAATACTGTCTCTTGCGGTGAGCATCAATACCGGAACATTCATTGTAAGTTCTGATTTGATAAAACGACAGAGATTGAGTCCATCAGTGTCAGGCAAGGTTAAATCTAGAATTACAACATCAAAGTCTTCAGATTTGAGTAGATTAGTTGCTATTTTTCCATTACAGGCATAGTCAACGACCATGCCCTTTTGAGTCAGAAAACCACATAGCTGTTCTGCTAATTGCTGGTTATCTTCAACCAATAAAATGTGGTTTTTTGTTTCGTTCATTTTGCTGTCTTTGTCCGAATTAATTCTAGTGTGGCAGCGATGGTTTTATCATCCATGCTTTGCGTTATGCTATTACCTGATCCAACCTCATAATGGGGCTGAACACCTTGCTGAGTCAACTCACCGCTCGGTCTAACTAATAACCTAGTTGTAATATAAGCCCTTAGCTCTGAGTGAGGTAGGTTAAACAAATTGCCCTGCCCTGATTGATTAGCAAAGCCTTGAGTTGGCTGGCCTACTAGGGTTGCAAAGCCATTATCTTTAAGGGTCGTTGCAAATACAATTGCAGCAGAATAGCTAATCGAACCCGTCAATAAATACACATTACCAGTAAATCTGACAGCGTCATTCATTGGGATTTCCCATTCATCCCATTTCGTGTAGACAATCTCCCCCTCCTCCCCTTTATAATTAAACAAACCACGGTTGTCTTTGTTGAGTTTTTCTTGTAGTGCTGAAACCAGTCTGAATGGTTTGTTTGCAAGGTAGCGACTTAAATAAGCGACAGTATCAGTATTACCACCGGGGTTGTTTCTAATATCAATAATAAGAGAGTGAATCTTTAACGCTTTAATTTGCTCAAAACTTTCATCAACAAAATTTTCAAACTCGCTAGGTTTAATATCAAAGTGCTCTAAATACAATAAGGCAACACCATCTTCTAGCTCTTTAAAGTAATGCTCTTTTTTAGTTTCTCCTGAAATTGCGCTCTCTGTCTGCTGCCAATTTTGGGCTTTGGTGATCTCTAATGTTTTAGTTCTCCCGTCAGATTCTATTTCAAGTTTAAATTCATTAATAAAACCGTACACCGCCCATAAGTTAATAGAGAATCTCGCTGCCACGACCTTTTCACGAAGAAACTGACTTTCACCACCTGTGTATTTTTGCATGTTCAATACAAGATCTTTTGTTGAAATACTATTAATTGACAAAATTTTACTTTCACCCACAACCCTTTCACTACCTGACTGATAGTCGTTTTGTATATATAGTTCTTGCTGCTTATTGATAAATACTTCAAAAGGAAAAGGTTTAGCACCTTGCTCTTTCAAGCGGTTATATTCTTGATAAGGCCAGATCAAAAATGCGTGACCATCATTAAATTTATGACTGAGTTGTCCCACTATTTTGTAAAATTCAGTTCGCATTAAAGGCTTAGTAACTTGAGACTTCAGTGTTTCCGTATAATTCTTTAATTTAGATACTTGAGTGTATTTATCAATGTTGGGGTGACGTTCCAGTGCGCCTTCTAATAAAGCATCAATATCTTGATGCATTTGCTCAACAGATAAATACTCTGTCAACAATGTTTCATCCGATAAGTCAGGCATTATCTCTAAATGACTACCTTGGCAGGCAACTAACACGGGTAGTACACACGCCATCATCAATGATTTATTAAGTGATTTTAGAATTTGTTTGAACATCGCTTTGCTCCTTTGTGATATGTCGCAAAGTTAACAAAGCGTTTGTGAAGGTTTTGTCGTGAAATGCTAAGACTAAATTTTAACTACAAAATGGGAACCCGTTTTACTCGCCGTGCTTGCTTGATATTAAACAAGTTTGTTTTAAGAGCTTGGAAGTCTTTGAGCAGCTTATCACTATGCACTTGTTGCTCCAAAGAAGTATAAATAATATTGGATTCTAATAAATAATCTTTAGAGAACCCGCTTTGCACGGCTTGTTCAACTAGTTGTAAAAAGTGCTCAGAATCTTTGTTATTTAACGCAATTAGTGAAGCTATAAATTGATTAGTGTATGCATCATCCTCTAATGCTTTACCCTGCGTCCTGCTATCTTTACCGTCAACTAAATTTATAAGTAATTGCGCAAGCAGTGCATGTTTACTTTGGCTATTTGTAACTCGCTCTAAATGGTCAATTGATTTATCTATTTTTCCTTGTAACTCTAAGCTACTTGCCATGAATAAGTGGGCTTCAACAAAGTCAGGTTTTAAGACGAGTAATTCAGTTAAGGTTTTCTCTGCTTTTTCATAATCTTTAATCGCCAAGAAATACTCAGCTTGAGTCAGTAAGTAAAACGCACCTTGCGGAGAAGACGCTTTCAATGACTCTAAATGACGTGCACTCCAACTAAACATGTTTTTATTTAGCAGTACCTGAGCCCTTACCTTTTGTACAAGCGGATTGTCTGGCTGTAATTTATGTGCAATTTGAATGGCATGCCACGCCCTTGAAATATCACCATGGTGATTCAGTGCGCTAGATTTTACGGCATGAGCCTTCACCCATTTTGGTGATAATGAAATGGCTTTACTTGCACTTTCAATGGCGTTTTTATATTTTCCCTGTTCAATTTGTACATTACCAAGCACAACATAAGGCCAGGGTTGACCGTTAGACGCGTTAACTGCCTTTAGTGCGAAATGATTGGCTTGAATTAAATCATCCTGTTCAGCACCATATAACTTATACATAGTTAAATATAATTCGCTTAATACCGAGAAGATAGCTATTTTATTACTGGCTTGTTTGAAATTGCCTTCCAGTTCGCTAATCGCACTATCTATTTTTGATCGGTCTTGTAACCCCATAAATCGAGCCACATCTAGCTCACTCGATTCATCTGAAATTGATAGACTAATAGCTACTTCATCTGCGTGCTGTATTTTAGTTGATGCGATTTGTTGCAAAACACCGAAAGCAATAATGCCTAAGGTGAATAATCCACCAATTAAGACTCGATGTGTAATAAAAAAATGAGATTGTAGTCTTAGAAGCTTTGATGGCTTTTGCAGCTCTTCTTTCAGGCTATCTGGGCGCTCATCACGCTTAACTGATAAATTTAAACGATATCCTAGACCCCGTTCTGCAATAATAGAATTTTGCATATTTTCGACTGCCAAAACTTCCCTAAGACGAGATACACGTTTTTTAATGGTGTCTTCTGAGACGATTTTACCCTGCCATACATATTCCAAAAGTATGTCATGAGTAACGACATTCGGTGCTCTTTCAACCAAACACACCAATAGTCGATATGATAACTCAGGCAAAAAAACCTCTGTAGAACCTTTAAATAATTTTCGTTCATCAAGGTTTAAAGTTAGATTTTTTCCGACTCTATAAACTGACATCCCATTCCTTAAATATACTTAACTTATTCTTATTATTAGATAAGTTGTCTTGTCACTTTGCGTCACCCTAACTCACTTTAATTCACTCTTCAATTAATTTGAATGTCGTTAAATTAAATGCAAGTTTAATTTGGGAAAAGCATGATGCGTACTACGATTCTTTTTTTACTTATATTTTTTACTCCACTTTTAAGCTTTGCAAATGAGATCAAGCGCAAAGAAATTGACAAACTACTGACTCAATATCATCAATTAGAGCAATTTAATGGTGTGGCGTTGATCAGTCATAAAGGGAAAGTGCTTTTTAAAAAAGGGTATGGCAAAGCCAACTTTGAATGGGACATTAATCATACTGTCGAAGGCAAATTCAAAATTGCTTCGATTACTAAACAATTTACAGCCATGTTGATACTGCAACTTGTTGAGCAAAAAAAGCTCAAACTGGATGCAAAGTTAATCGAAAACTATCCAGACTACAGAAAAGATACCGGCTCTAAAATTACAATTAGACAGTTACTAAATCACACATCAGGCCTTGGCAATTTCTTTCACCTTGATGACTCCAAAGCTGTTGAAGCAAGAAACCCTTACACACTGGACGAGTTTATATCAAAGTTTTGTAGCGAAGATTTAAACTTCGAGCCTGGCGCCCAATTCAAATATAGCAATGCGGGTTATACCATTTTAGGTAAAGTCATTGAACAAGTAACCGGTAAACCTTACAGCGAAGTTTTAACACAACAAATACTAAAACCGCTTAATATGAATAACTCAGGGTTTAACCAACAACATTCTGTCCTTAACACTCGAGTGACTGGTTATGAACGCCGATTAAATCGTTTAGAACACCCCAACTTTATAGACATGTCAGTGCCCTTTTCTGCTGGTAGTATATACTCAACAGCCATGGATTTGTATCGTTGGGACCGAGGCTTAGCGAAAAACAAAATCTTATCTAAACCGTTAACAGACTTACTTTATCAAGTCACTGAGCATAGAAACTATGCAGCGGGCTGGTTGGTTGATAACTACCCTGAAGAGCGATTTGGTAAACCACTCACACGAGTTCATCATGGTGGTATGATCCCTGGTTTTAATGCCAATATCAGTCGTGTGTTAGAAGACGACACTTTAGTTGTATTGCTTGATAATACCGGCGGTGCGCCAATGACACCAATCACTGAAAAAATACTGAGTATTATCTACGACAAAGAGTATGAAGAGCCTGGATTAAGACTTTCACAAAAACTCTATAAAATGATCATAGAGCAAGGAACTTATGAATCAATCGCTTTGTACAAAACATTGATAGCGCAAGAAGAAGGTTTTAGTGAGCGTCAATTAATCAGATTTGCATACGAACTTGTTGATGCTAATAAACAACAAGCTGCCATCGCATTTTTGACGCTAAATGCTGCGCTTCATCCAGAATCAACACGTTCTCAAAAAGCGTTAGATATGGTTAACAAACTCTATTAAATCGATTGAAAACAATCAATTTTCTAGCTCGTTATTTAACAAATCGATAAAGCGCCTAACTTTTGAAGATAGGTGCTTTCTACTAGGATAAACCGCGTAAACGTTCACCACTGGTTGTTGATATTCTTCGAAAAGGATTTTTAAGTTGCCTGAGGCAATGCCACTTGATAAATAAAATTCAGGTAACCGAGTGATCCCTATGCCCGCCTCAGCCAGTGCGGTTTCAGCTTCTCCATTATTACAAAGTGCTTTGAGTTTAACATCAACGGTAAATTGCTCGCCATCAACTGGCATAAATGTCCATTTCCCTGGGTTCTTATGGTTACTGTAACCGATACAGTGATGACTATTTAGCTCTCTGGGGTGATGAGGAAGACCAAATTGTGCAAGATAAGATTTTGATGCAACAACATAAGTAGGACAAGCGTAAATCTTTTTGCAAATGAGGCTAGATTCATCTAATGCAGGCGTTGCTCGGATCACTAAATCAAAACCATCTGCAACCAAATCGACTCGTTTATCACTTAGATCTAAATCAAGCGTTATATTTGGATAAAGCTTTAAAAGCTTCACTAATATAGACTGGATATGGGAACGATACAGCCCTATAGGACAACTTAACTTTAAATTGCCTTTTGGCGTATCGTCTCCTTGTGTGACAAGGTTAAAGGCATCTTGTGCGTCACTTATTAAGTGTAAGCATTGCTGAAAATAAGCCTCACCTTCAGGTGTTAGTGCCAAAGAACGTGTGGTTCTATTTAACAATCTCACACCTAGCCGTGCTTCAAGCTTATTTATTTCTTTAGAAATATGAGAATTAGAATGGCCCAATTTCTGCGCAGCACTTGCAAAGCTGCCTCGCTTAACCACTTCAACAAAAACTTCTATACCCTCAAACAGCTTATTCATAGTCATATGGAAATAGTGAAAACCCAATCAAGGGATTAATAACTAGATAAAGATAATATAGACTAAGTTTCATCGAGTCGAGCAATGAATTGAAGACTCATCACTTAATTAATGAGGAAGAAATCATGAAAGTATTAGCATTTGCAGCAAGTAGCAGCCGCCAATCAATAAACAAACAGTTGGCTCAGTACACGGCAAACCAAATTGAAAACGCAGACGTTGAATTATTAGATTTAAACGATTTTGAAATGCCAATCTACAGCTCAGATCGTGAAAATGAATCAGGTATTCCAGAACAAGCTCAAACTTTCTTCAAAAAAATAGGCGAAGCAGATGCCATTGTTATTTCATTTGCTGAGCACAATGGCTCTTATACGGCTGCTTACAAAAACATTTTTGATTGGACATCGAGAATTGATATGAAAGTGTACCAAGGTAAACCTGTTATTTTGTTAGCAACTTCACCGGGTCCTGGTGGTGCGCAAAGCGTACTTGCTTCTGCAGTAGGTTCATCTCAGTTTTTTGCGATGGATGTAAAAGGCTCACTTTCAGTACCGAGCTTCTATGATAATTTCGATTTAGAAACTGGTCAGTTAACTAACTCTGAACTAGTAGATCAAATCAAAACTATCACTGCTTTGGTATAGTACATTCTGCGAGCTGTGTATTACACAGCTCAATTTTAAAATTTAATCACTTTTGCTAAAAGTTGGTCATAACGACCTGACTGTTTCATTCTAAGTAAAGCTTCATCAAACATCTTCAGAATATCAGCATTATTCTTATCTACTTTAGATAAGATTATATGGCTGTTTTTCCGCATGAACGGCTGTTCAATATGGCCTATTAATTTCATGTCTTGTTCTGAAAAATGTTGACGCAATTGATAATATCCTACCGCCATTTCTTGTGGATAAATCGATACCCTGCTTTTTAGTAACATCCCGAATGCTTGATCGTCACTAGACACTCTGTACATGTTGATTTGATTGGCTTGAATAATGTTATCTAGGTCTGTGCCATAACTGAAATCTTCAAGGCCAACATAACTGTATGACTGAAATGCTTCAAAGCTGTCTAAATTAGGCTTGTTATTTCTGTTGTAAAAAAATACATGCTTTTCTTCTAATACTGGCTCAGAAAAGTAAAATTCACCTTCTCTAGATTCAGTTTTAAGCCATAGACCGGTGCCATTAACCCTTCCTAGTTGCGCTTGCTCCATCGCCCTCGCCCACGGGTAAAACTCAAAAGAAACTTGATATCCTATATCGGCAAACACTTCGGTAATTATCTCAGCAATGGCACCATTATTCGGTAAATAACTCGCCATGTAAGGCGGCCACTCTCCTACAGACAAAGTTAATTGCTTTGCTGAAACATTAAAATTTGAGAATAAGAATAGAAATAAAGTGATGGTTTTAAACTGTTTCAACGTCACACCAATCATTACCAAACCTAAAGTAACTTTAGACGATAATAATGGATAGAAGGAGAAAATTAAGACCCAGTATGTAAGTTTCTGGGTCTTCAAAAGAGATTAAAGTCGTTTAGTTAACACTATGGCGATGCCTAACATCAAAGAAGACACTAACAAGCAGGCACTTAAACCATAATATTGAAACACAACACCTGACAATATAGTACCAGTCAGTCTCCCTGCTGCATTCGCCATATAATAAAAGCCCACATCCATTGATACGCCATCACTGTCTGCACATCTAACAATGAGGTAGCTATGTAATGATGAGTTAATTGCAAATACAGCGCCAAAGATAAGTAAACCACCTACAAGAATTAACTCAGATGAGAAGCTTGAATCTAAACCTAACACTATCATTGCAGGAATTATTGCAAGGGTTGTCACCCATGACAGCGCGGATTGCTTACTCTGGGTTAACGCCATATCTCGACCAGTTACTTTTGGGGCGTTCGCCTGGACTAAACCATACAAAATAACCCAGACAGCCATAAAAGTGCCAACTGTGCTACTATGCCAACCTAGTTCAGTAACAAAATAAACTGGCAGAGCAACAACAAACCACACATCCCTTGCTGCAAATAAAAATAATCTCGCAGCTGAAAGGCGATTGATCTGCGCGCTTTTTGAAAACATTTCAGTGAATTTAGGTTTTGCTTTCTTTTTACCTAAGTCTGCTTTTAATCGCCACAGGCTTAATAGCCAGACGAGTGTCAACATACTAGCCATCAACCATAACGCGCCTTGAAAACCAAACAAGGTCAGAAGCAAGCCGCCTAGAAAGAAACCGACACCTTTTAGCGCATTTTTAGAGCCAGTTAAAATAGCCACCCACTTATACAAAACACCATCAGCGTCTTCAGGAACCAATTTTTTTATGGCACTTTTGGCGCTCATTTTATTGAGATCTTTTGCAATGCCAGATAGCGCCTGTGCACACATGACATAAGCGACACTCAACCACTCTGGGTTAATAGCCAGCATGACCAAAGCATAGATTTGTATAGATAAACCCAGATTCATGGTTTTATTCAAACCAAGTCGCGCACCTAGCCAGCCACCGACTAAGTTAGTCACAACACCAAAGAATTCATAAAACAAAAACAACATGGCGACTTCAAGTGGACTGTAGCCAAGCTGGTGGAAATACAACACCACCAGCATTCTGAGCGCACCATCGGTCAATGTGAACGCCCAATAATTACTGGTGATGAGTAAGTATTGTTTTATGTCATCCGAAAGTTTGGACAACATCTAGATTATCCCCACTTTTGTTCAATGACGTAGCGAACTAGATCCGCAGTACGATTTGCATAACCCCATTCATTGTCATACCAGAGATACATTTTTACTTGCGTACCATTCACGACCATGGTTGATTGCGCGTCAACAACGCTGCTTCTTGGATCTGTTTTATAGTCAATGGACACAAGTGGACGAGTTTCAAAGCCTAGAATATCTTTTAAGTCTCCTTCTGCCGCTTCTCTCATCCATTCATTGATTTCTTCAGCAGTAGTCGCACGACTTACTTCAAATACACAATCTGTGATTGATGCATTGGCCAGTGGTACGCGGACAGCATGACCGTTTAGCTTACCCTTTAATTCGGGGAAAATATGTGTAATCGCCGTCGCTGAGCCCGTTGTTGTTGGGATCAAACTCATACCACACGCTCTTGATCGACGAAGATCTTTGTGTGGTGCATCAAGAATCGTTTGTGTATTGGTGATATCGTGAATGGTCGTCATAGAACCGTGAACAATCCCAATTTTGTCTTGTAATACTTTAATAGCTGGCGCTAGACAGTTCGTTGTACAAGATGCTGCTGTTACGATTTCGTGCTTTTCAACGTCAAATAAATCATGGTTAACGCCATACACGACGTTCAATACACCCTCTTCTTTTACTGGCGCAGTCACGACTACCTGCTTAACACCTTGATCAAAATAAGCTTGAAGTTTAGCTTTGCTTTTCATCACACCAGACGCTTCAATCACTAAATCACAGTTTGACCAGTCAGTTGCTTCGATGGTTTTATTCTGAGTAACTGAAATAGTATAACCATTGATAACCATAGTATCGCCTGCAAAATCCACTTCATGGCTCCAGCGACCATGTACCGAGTCAAAATTCATCAGGTGCGCTAGTGTTTCTGCATTGCCTGCTGGGTCATTGATCTGAATGATCTCAATGCCTGCAGTATCATATAAGGCACGCATAGTTAGGCGACCCATACGGCCAAAGCCATTTATTCCAACTTTTATACTCATGTTTACTCCCAGAAATTAAACGAAGACACATCGATTATGGTCAACTTTCTTGAAAATGTGATTTCTAGTTTTAAAGAAAAAACTGTCAACCTAAAATATATGGAAAATCATATATTCGATTTTCCATATATTCAAGTTTAATTTTCGTTCTGGGTGATTAGAGCGGGTTATTTTAGGAAAAAACCATGTTTGAATGGATCTGAGTCTTCTAAAACGAAATTAGAAAATGCAGTGATATATGCAGTGCCAAATACTCGTGGTATTACAGCGTTGTAACCATGAAATTGTGATTCTTTTTGAATTGTTACATCAAAACTACTCTCTACGATACTTTCAATGGAAATTTTGTCACCAACGTTGATTTGCTTTCTAGCATGAAGTATTGCGGCTCTTGCACTTACCCCTGTTCCTGTTGGGCTTCTATCAAGTTCACCATCAGCAAATATACACACATGTTTACTATGGCTTTCTTTGTCTTTAGTTTGGGTAGACGAGTAAAAAATCACACCATATAAAAAACTCAAACTTTCATCTTCTGGGTGTGAAAGCGCTAAAGAGTCGTTAACTAAAGCTTTAATTTCTTCACCAAGCTCAGATAATTTAGCGGCATTTGCTTTTGACAACGAGATATCAAGCTTGTCTGCATCTACGTAAGCATAATAGGCACCACCAAAAGCAACATCAGTTGTAAAGGACCCCAGAGCAGGATGATTAATTTGATGATCGAGTTTCACTACAAAACTGGCGACATTATCAAAATACGCTTGCCCATTCCTATAGTAGGCAGTTACTTGCCCAGCTGGTGAGTCAATTTTAAGTGCTTCTTTTTCTTTAAAGTGGCCTGATTTTTCTGCTAATGTTGACAGTGCAATGATGGCATGACCACACATAGTGCTATACCCTTCGTTGTGAAGAAATAACACACCAAAGTCGCTGTCTGCTCTTTCACTTTCAGTAATTAAAGCACCATACATGTCCGAGTGACCTCTTGGCTCACCCATAATTGCAGTACGTAGGTTATCTTGTAGTTCAAGGCATTCAAGTCGTTTATCGACGATTCGCTTACTTTTAAGCCGTGCGAATCCACTTTTAATTACTCTAAGCGGTTCACCACCTGTATGCATATCAATGCACTTTATTTGTGTCCAAGACTGAATGTTTAGTGTTTCTAATTGTTTAATAAAATCTGACATGAAACTTCCTTAGATCGAAAAATGCCAAGCAAGCTTGGCATTGGGTGAAGGCTGAGCGTAGGTACTTCGCTCAGCGCGCACGGGTATTTTCAGGGAGATTAGAAAACCATACGTGCAGTCAGTGAGACATAGCGAGCCGCTTGACGACTAGTCACCATGCCGTAGTCTGGGTTTAATTCAATACCATCATCACCATAACGAGTACGCTCTTCGTTGATGTTTAATGCACTATCAGCATTTAATAAGTTATAAACAGTGGCTTTCAGTGATACTTCATTACCCATTAGCTCTGTGAAATATGACATTGAAAGGTCAACATTCGTTACCCATGGTAGTGTGCCTGCGCTACCACGAGGTGCAGGGTTACCATTTTCGTCATAGTGTGAGGCATGATCATAGTAACGACTGATACATGCGTCCCAAGGGTTACCTTCTGCACAACTATCGACATTCTTAGGGTGTACTGAGAAATAACTTTGCGGACGACCTGAAGTAGTACGAGCAACTAAACCGGCAATTAGGTTATCCGTGATATTATACGAGCCAGAAAATTTGAATGCATGACGGTGGTCATTTGGTAAGTTACCGTAGCCATGGTCCATTAGGTCAGCATAGTCGTATGAAGTCGTCCAACCTGGATCTGCCTGGTTATTATCAGTTTTAACTAGACCTTCTGTGTTACCGTAGTTTTTAGACCAAGTGTAAGATGCATTAATTCTTAAATCATCCGTCACGTTGCCATCTAAAGTGAACTCAACCGCTGTGTACTTACGTACTGCTGCAGGTAAAGATAGCTCTTCAGCAGATAAGTTAATGACATCAACTGTACCATCGCCATCAAAGTCATAAGACATTTCAATCGCTTCACCTGGGTTGTTCAACACATAATATGAGCCTTGACCCACATTATCTGTGATACCCATTTCTTCCAATTTCTTCGCAAGTACAGGACCTACATCTGTGTCTTCTACACTGCGACCTAGGTCACGGTGAACCACACGTACACCCGCTGACATAGTGTCAAAAATTTCCTGCTGATAACCAATGGTGATTTCATCAGAATACATAGGTTTCAAGCTTGAAGAAGCGATAAGGCCAGGTTCAGTAATACCACGTTGACGCCAGCGACGGTCACGTAACATATCGCCACGACTTGGTGAACCATCAGCTAACAGTACTGGTGTACCATCTGCATTTACATCGCCCATTTCATGGTATTCGAACCATTCAACTGACGCTGAGCCTTGCGTGATATTCATGTTTGCAGAAACCGGTTGGTAATAACGGCCAAATGTTGCGAACACTTTAGCTGTACCATCACCATGTAAGTCATAGATTGCTTGAAGACGAGGCGAAATTTGGTCTTTCATATCAACGTATGCACGACCATCTGTTACCGTGTTTTCGAATTCACTATAACGTAGACCTAAATTAAGCACTAAGTTGTCAGTTGCTTGCCAAGTGTCATTAATATAGAACGCAATTGAAGTTGAATCAGAATCTACATCACGTGTTCTTACACGTCTTTCGATGAAAGACTCACCTTCTGCTGCACCTGAGATATCATCAACACCTGCGTTTTTGATTTCCCACCAGCCCATACCATCACCGATACCATTTTGACCTGAGCTAAATTTTACTTTTACTTTGTTATAGTCGATACCGAATTGCAATGCATGCTCATCTAAATCAAGCGTAAAATCTACACGCGCTTGCTCACGAACATATTCCTCTTCAGATACAGTTGAGGTTGTGTGTTGACTTAGTGTTGTCCAGCCATTTCTAGAATCCCATACGCCAGGATCTGTCGATGCAACCACATTTTCAACATTCTCAGTAACCTGACCAACGACAGCAGACACCGACATAGTGTCTGTTAAGTAACCGTTATAGTTCACACTGAAAACTTTACCGCCATCTTCACCTGGTGCAGCAACCCCTTTTTGATCGCCGATGACATTCGTTTGCCAATCATATACAAAGTTTGTTGTATCCCAAGTACGTTTGTTATTCATAGCTGAGAAACCAAATGAATGATCTTCATTAATGAACCAGTCTAATTTAGTAAACCAACGATCTTCTTCTGTTGATGTTGAACTGAAAGTTGTTTGACCTGCACCTTCACCATCAGAACGGCGTGGTGAA
>Ga0114932_10003930_pt1 | contig 14196 bp, 12 predicted proteins | sample 2SBtaG_2_FD_87286 | JGI IMG/M metagenome (GOLD analysis project Ga0114932, IMG submission 87286) | Deep subsurface microbial communities from Kolumbo volcano to uncover new lineages of life (NeLLi) - 2SBTROV12_ACTIVE470 metaG | ecosystem: Environmental > Aquatic > Marine > Volcanic ...
GTTTTGGTAAATTAAAAGCCTGAATATCCGCCCGTAGGTGTTTTGGTAAATTAAAAGCCTGAATATCCGCCCGTAGGTGTTTTGGTAAATTAAAAGCCTGAATATCCGCCCGTAGGTGTTTTGGTAAATTAAAAGCCTGAATATCCGCCCGTAGCTCAGTTGGTAGAGCAGCTCCCTTTTAAGGAGAATGTCGTAGGTTCGAGTCCTACCGGGCGGACAGCGTAAAGAAAAACAGTGCCTGTGCACTGTTTTTTAGCTGTCCGAGGCGGAAACATGTTTTTACGACAGAACAACGTGAAAAACGTCCTTAAACACTCTTTTTACTCTTCTGAAACGATGCATAAAAAGTTGTTTTTTTGGGATCCGAAGTAAACCACGCTCGTCCATCCATAAGCTCAACGAGTTGTTTAACAATAAAGAGACCGAGTCCTGTTCCTTCTTGCTTGCTTTCCTGTGCAGATTTTGATCGCCAAAATTTTTGAAATACGTGTACCTGATCCTCCGGTTTTATTTGTGGGCCATTGTTTGCAACAGATACAATAACTTCATCGTCTTTTTCTTCTATTCCAAACGTAACTTCACCATGTTCGGGGTCACTATATTTTATGGCGTTTGAAAGAAAGTTAATTAAAACCTCTTTGAAACGCATCTCGTTTGCTTGAATAAATAATAATCCTTCGGGAATATTTTCTGTAAGCTTTATGTTTCGTTTTTCTTTTAGTTTTTGTAATTCCTCAATAGCATCATGATACGCTCCTGTTACCGACACCTTGTGAAGTGCGAGATGAATTGTGTGCCCTTCAATGCGTGCCACTTGAAGTAAGTCTTGTACAAGTGCAAGTAACCGTTTATTGCTCTTTTTAATTTTTGCAACTAAGTGTTCTTGTTTTTCAAAAAAGGGATCGTTTGCTGCCTCAAGCTCAATCATACTATCCTCAATAGCGCGTGCGGGGGTCTTAAGTTCGTGGGCTGGAATAAAAACAAACTGGTCCTTGAGCTCAATAATTCGTCTTGATTGTTCTGCCTCAACCTTACGAGCAACAACTATTTTCTCAAAAGCACCAACAATAATATATGAGACAACAAACAAAAAAGCAGTAAGAGCAATAACAATAAGTGCAACAACCTCTACTTCAGCGTACTGGCGGGCAATATTATTAGTTATCAGAATAGAACTAATAATAACAATACCCATTATCAAGAAGAGGAACTGCGGACATGTCCACAACCCGACATTCAAATCGTTACATTGTCTTACAATGTTAAGTTTATTCCCTGTTGATTTAAAAATATTATCCATTCTCTAAATATAAAAAATTATTTTACTATACTATTTATACTACCATACCTTGATAACAATAATTACAACCCCAGTATTAAATATTCCATTTCTACACCCAAGTCACCTAAACCTCTGCGAGCATTATGATACAAGGAAATGAGAGTCTTAGAAATTCTTTGTAGCTCACCTACAGAGTAATTTTTTTGAAACTGTAAGGCTTTTTTATACACAAAAGGATTTAATTTGACGTCCCCCACTGCCTGTGAACTCCTCGCAAGAAGCATTACCTTTACTTGCCAAAAAAGTATCCCGACAATTGCTTCATCGGCGACATTATGAAACTTTGCTTTTTGAAAAAGTAACCACATATTTTTTTTATCTCTTTTTCCTAATGCTTCGGCAAGAGAAAATGTATTAAATGAGTCCTTGTTTCTAGATAAGGTGTGCGTATTATATAGTTGTACTTTTGTGGCATACTTTTCAACCTTCCTTAAGAAAGTCTTCGGTATTTCGTCTTCAAGAATAACAAAAATATTTTCTGATTGTCCAATTTCTTTAATATTTTTTAATACTATTTCTTTAATATTTTTATCTGAGAATAAATGGTCAAAGGAGATGATATACTTTCGTGCAAAAAGCCCTTGACCATATAACAGCTCTGGGAGTTCTGTCTCATTAAAAGAATCGGAGTCTACTAAAATATGAGAAGCATTTGGTTTTTTTATCAACAACGAGCTGACGAGTTCGTGTAACTTCTCGCGTGTCTTTATTGTGTCTGTTCCATGTAAAACGTAAAGCATAGTAAACTAAATTAGAATTTATTTCATTTCTCCCCAGTTATCCCCCGCCATCATATCGGCAACAATGGGTACGCCACTTGTCTCCCTAAGACTTAAAACTTCCTCCATTATTTTTTTTATCTGCACTGTTACCTGTTTCATTTTTGTAGTTTTAATTTCATAAATAAGTTCGTCGTGAACTTGGAGTAAAAGATGTGCGTCCTTTTCTAATTTCTGAGAAACTAAGTATTCGTCAATACGAGCCATGGCTATTTTTACAATATCGGCCTGTGTGCCCTGAATAGGGGCGTTAATCGCCATACGCTCCGCAGCAGCTCGCACAAAAGGAATGTGCGAATTTATACCCTCAAAGTAACGCTTACGCCCAAAAAACGTTTCTGTATAGCCATTTTTTGCCGCGCTCGCTTTGGTGTTTGTGATAAATATTGCAAGTCCAGAAAACTTTTCGAAATATTCATTATAAAAACGCTGTGCCTCCTTGCGTGTTGTTCCTAGGTTCTTCTGTAGTGAGCCAACGCCCATTCCATACTGAATACCAAAGTTAATAACCTTCGCCTGTCTTCGCATTTCTGAATCTACCTTATCTGGTGCAACACCAAAAACCTCTGACGCAACAGTGGTGTGTATGTCGCCGCCGTCCTTAAATACATCAATAAGTTTTTTATCTTCCGACAAAAAAGCAGCGACTCGAAGTTCAATTTGTGAATAATCAAGTGATACTAACGTAAATCCCTTAGTTGCAACAAAAGCGTTCCTAACGTTTCTTCCAAGCTCTGTTTTAATTGGAATATTTTGAAGGTTTGGGTTTTGTGACGACATTCGCCCTGTCGTAGTACCTGTTTGTAAAAACTTTGCATGTAGTCGCCCGTCACTATCTACCATATCGGGGATATTGTCTATATATGTTGAGAGGAGTTTCTGCAACTCTCTATATGAGAAAATCTCTTTTATAATTGGGTGCACTTCACGTAATTTTTCTAGTTCAGACTCTCGTGTTGATTTTTGTCCGGTACCAGTACGCTTTAAATTTTTTGCAGTCAATTGTAGTTTATCAAACAATATTTCTCCCAACTGTTTTGGTGAATTAATATTAAACTTTTCGTCAGCATATTTATAAATGCGTTTTTCAATTTTGTCTAATTCTGAATGATACTGCTTTGAAAGTTTTTTAAGATATACACAGTCAGTGGTAATACCGCGCGCCTCCATTTTATTAATTACAGGGGTGAGAGGGAGCTCAATATCTTCATACACTCTTAATAACTTCTGTTTTTTAATTTCATCAAAAATTATTTTATGAGCCTTACTAAATATGTTAGTTTGTGTATATTCATAAATATCCTCTAGAGTAGGGTTAGTATAATTGGATCTCAGCACCCAAAGTGCCAATGCAAGTTTCTGTATCTCTTCTTCTGCTGGTTCTTCTTTCTTACTCATACCAACCTTTTCTGCTTCCTCTTCAACACCAAACATCTCTCGCACACGCACAGAAAGAGTTCGAAATCCAAGCTCGCTGAAAAGCTCGAGAACGTTGTCCACAAGAAGTGCGTTTCGCCACTCCTTATTAGGTAAGGAAAAAACTATTGGTGCGTCTCGTCGTATTGTTGCTAACATTTTTGAGAAACGCGCCTCCTCCTCATTTTCTATAAGAAGGCTTATAATACGAGGCTTAATGCCCTTTTTTTCAAATTGTGCTGCGTCTTTTTTTAACTTAGCGTATATTTCCTCAATCGTTCCAAATTTTTGTATAAGCGTAGTCGCGGTCTTTTCCCCAATACCCGCAATACCGATTATGTTGTCCGAAGGGTCGCCACGAAGACCTTTATAGTCGGTGAGTAATTCCGGTTTAAATCCGAATCTCTCTTCAACTGCTTTTTCGTTATATAATACTGTGTCGTTAATACCTTTCTTAAGAGTGTATACTTGCACCTTTTCATCTACGACAAGTTGAAGGGTGTCCATATCTCCTGAAGCAATGACGGTAGAAATATTTTTATTATTTTGTACCTGCTCTACAATAGTTCCAAGCATGTCGTCTGCTTCAAAACCTGCTTTTTCATATATTTGAATTCCAAAAACACTAAAAATATCTCGTGAACGATTGAGCTGTTCCGCAAGTTCATCATCTATTTTTGCCCTTCCCGCCTTATATTCTTTATATACCTCATGTCTGTATGTTGGTTCAGGAAGATCGTAGCACGCAATAATGTAATCTGGACTAAGGTCCTTAACTAACTTAAGAAGCATAGATGAGAGTCCGTAGAGTGCTCCTGTTGGCTCTCCCTTGTGTGAAGTAAAATCCGGCAATGCGTGATATGCACGATGAATAATAGCGTGCGCATCTAACAAAACAAGTCGTTTGGTTGCCTTATTGGTTTCTTTTGATTTTTTTTTCATAATTCAACTGTTATTTTTCTTTTCACTTCGCTAACTACTTCAAACGTTAGATGTGTCATCTTGTTTGGTAATATTTCTGTTACCATCTCTGGCCATTCAATAAAAATTATATTTTTAGAATCAGAAATAATGTTGTCCCACCCAAGATTTTGTAACTCGCTTCCGCCCTTTAATCTATATGCGTCAATATGAATGAGTTTGCTAAATATATTATTATCAATCTGATATATTTTTTCTATTACAAATGTAGGACTCGTTACCGTCTGTGTTAATCCAAAAGACTTAGCGACCGCTTTAACAAATGTCGTTTTACCCGCACCGAGTTCTCCGGACAGTCCCACGACTGTTGCTTTTTCTTTTTCTCCACTGGACCTTATTATTTGCTGAACAAAGGTTTCTGCATATTTTTCTATTTCTCCAGCAGTATAAACAATCATTGTGTTTATTATATCACCTTTACTACAAGCACGTTGTAACAAAAAAACGCGATGTTCTATAAAATATCGCGTTTTTTAAACTTTATTTTTGGTTATTTACTAGCGCTCGGTGCCGAAATGCCTTTGTTTTTGGCAAAGTCTGGATCCGCCTGTTTAATAGAAAGCGCAATTCTATTCTTCTCATCAATAAGCTTCACCACAACAGGAACCATCTCCCCTTCCTTCAAAACGTCCGCTACATTAGCCACACGAAAAGGAGCAATCTCAGAAATATGAACGAGCCCTTCTGTTTGTGGTCCAATTTTAACAAATGCTCCGAAATCAGTAATTTTTACCACCTCTCCATCAAAACGCTCTCCAGCAACGTATTCGTGAGTTATGGATTCAATACTTGCGTATGCCTTTTCTGCAGCTCCGCCTTTTCCGGTAATGAAGACGGTGCCGTCTTCTTCAATTGTGATTTCGTCAACACCTGTTTCATCTTTAATACCATTAATTACCTTGCCACCCGGACCTATAACAGAACCTATTTTTTCAGGGTCAATCTGTATGGTGAGTATTTTTGGTGCACGTGATGAAATGTCCGATCGCGGTTCTTTGATTTCTTTCGTAATTGTTTCAAGAATATGTAGACGCGCAGTTCGTGCGCACTCTAATCCTTCGGTCAAAATAAAAAGAGGAATACCATCAACTTTTACATCCATTTGAATTGCAGTAACACCTTCGCTTGTACCAGCAACCTTAAAATCCATATCACCATGATGATCTTCGGGACCCTGAATGTCGGTGAGTACTTTATATGTTTTCTCGTCTTGCATCATAAGTCCAATCGCAATACCTGCGACAGGGCGCGCAATAGGCACACCCGCGTCCATTAATGCAAGTGTTCCTGCACATACCGACGCCATTGAAGTTGACCCGTTTGAAGCCATCGATTCGGAAACAATACGGATAGTGTACGGAAACTTATCCTTCGAAGGAATTACGGCAGAAAGTGCTTTTTCAGCAAGTGCGCCGTGACCTATCATACGTCTGTTGAATCCGCCCATACGTCCAGTTTCACCAGCAGAATACGGAGGAAAATTATAGTGATGTATAAATCTCTTCTGAAAGTCTGGTGATTCAATACTATTAATTAACTGTGCATCTTGAGGACCACCGAGCGTGAGTGCTGAAAATACATGTGTTCCGCCACGATAAAATATTCCAGATCCGTGAATGATGGGAGATATGCCACCTGCTTGGGCTTGTAGTACACGGACTTCGTCCATTGCTCGTCCATCTACACGTCTTTCATTTTCTATTGCCTCAGTATGCACACGCTCATCAAGTCTGTGTTCGTAGTAATCACCAAAAAGCGCCTCCTTTTCGTCAGGAAAATTTTCTTGTGCAAGCTCAACCCATTCCTTTTTAAGTTCACTAATTTTTTCTCCACTAAATCCCGAAAGAATGGCGTCAGCAAACTTAGACTCAATACCGTCTTCAAACAATTTGGCGGTTTCTTCGGGAAGCTCTGGTTTTGGAAATACTCTTTTTTCTTTTCCTATTTCCGAAACAATTTTTTCTTGAAAATTTTGTATCACCTCTATTTCTTTTGAGGCATGAATAAGAGCTTTTGAAAGTGTTTCTTCATCAACTTCTTTGGCTCCAACCTCTATCATGTTTATCTTTTCATTTCTTCCGCATGCAGTGAGATCAAGTGAAATCTCGTCACTGTCTCGATATTCATATGTCGGATTTGTTTCAAAATCACTCTTTCCATTGCTCATACCAATCCGAATTGCAGAAACTGGTCCATTCCATGGAATATCGGATACCGCAAGTGCGAGAGATGCGGCATTTATTGCTAATGTACCAGGGTCATCTTCGTCAATAGACAAAACTGTAACAACCACTTGTATATCGTTACGAATATGTTTTTCAAAAAGAGGTCGTATAGTTCTGTCTACCGCGCGCCCAGAAAGAATTGCTTCATCAGACGGACGTCCTTCACGACGCATAAAACGACTCCCCAAAATCGCACCGGCAGCGTAAAACTTTTCTTCATAATCTACCGTGAGTGGAAAATATCCAAGCCCCTCGCGCTCGTGAGACGACATCACCGCAGTCGCCATAACGGCGGTATTACCATATCTTAAAATAACCGAACCATTTGTCTGATCAGCAAGATCAGTAAACTGTGCGGTAAGTGTCTTTCCCCCAATTTCAAGGGAATATTCCTTTTTTTTCATATATGTACTGGGTGACCTTCAGATTCCAGAATTGAAGAATTGCTTCAACGCTGTATATCTAAAAGCCACTCTATATTATGTATAATACAATACAGCTACTATAGCAGATTTTTTACTTTTTTCAACCACATTGCATTCTTTTTTGTAAAAGACCTCCAGTATACTGGAGGTCTTTTACATCGACTGTTGGTGTAGTTTGTAAATAAAAAGTTACGACTTGAGACCGCTGGCACGCATAATAGTACCTACAGTTGAGTTGTCTCGCCTACCAATAAGGTATTTTTTTGGGTCTTCATCCATGTCAATAAAGTCGTCAGCAACTTCTCGCAAAAGTGATGAGGATGACTTCCCAAAAGAAATAACTTCAACTTGACACCCCTGCATTTTAAGATATTCTGCAAGCGGTACAAAATCACCATCTCCTGCTGCAATTACTACAGTATCTAGTTTTGGTGCCATCTTAATAGCATCAACTGCAATACCAACATCCCAGTCTGCTTTTTTGGCTCCTCCATGAAAGACCTGTAGGTCTTTTGTTTTTGTTTCAATACCAATTTTTGTAAGCGCCTCAAAAAACCCCTGCTCTTCTCCTGACTCTGTGGTAATAACGTAAGCGATCGCGCGCACTAAAAGACGTCCTGACAAAGACTCTTTTACTACATTCGCAAAATTTACCTTAGACTGATATAAATTTTTTGCACTATGATAAAGATTTTGTGTATCTATAAAAATACCTACGCGTTGATTTTTGTGTTTTACTACTGCCATACAATGTTAAAAAATTATAAAAAATATTTAAAATTTTCGACTTCTCTTTTAAAGATAACCTAAAAAGTAGCCGATGGCTACTTTTTATTTTTTTAACTCAAGTTTTTTTACTAATGCATTGTATCGTGCTTTGCTTTTCTTTTCTAGATACTTTAAATGCTTTCGCCTATCAGCAACCATCTGCAACAAACCTCGTCGTGAGTGCTTGTCTTTGTTGTTTTTCTTTAAATGTGATGCGAGTTCACTGATTCGTTTCGTTAAAATAGAAACCTGAACTTCTGGAGACCCTGTGTCTGTTTCATGAACTTGCGTGTCTCGCACTGCATTTTGTTTTTTTCGTTTTGTTAACATTCTCCAATACTAACATGTTTGACAAAAAATTGCAAGTGTGATATCTTTCTTATAGAAACAATCGAAAATATTGAAAAATAAGGAGAGAAACCATGTTTTCCTACATCGCAAAGGTTTTTACAGAGATGCGTCGGGTGCGCGGACTTAACCCCTGCCTTTCTCGACGACAGTTTTTTCTCGGAAAATGGCTTACTTGAGCCCTAACCCACCAAACATATTGTTTGGTGGGTTTTTTGCTTCCCGAGGTGTTACAATAAATATATGTCGCAAAATAATCAAAGTAGAATAAAGGAGTTAAAGCAGGAATTCCTAGAGTATCTTGAGATAGAGCGTGGACGGAGCTTAAAAACAATTGCGAACTACGACCAATATCTGAAGCGTTTTATTGTATTTTCGGAAGTCTTACAGCCAAAAGATATAACAGAAGAAACAATACGAACATATAGATTGTGGCTCAACCGACAATCAGCAGGAGTGTCATCAAACGGAGAGCAAAAAACACTTAAAAAGAAAACGCAAAATTACTATCTCATTGCACTACGGGCATTCCTTAAATACTTACAACGACGACGTGTAGAAGCATTGTCGCCCGAGTGTATTGAGCTTGCAAAGGTTGCCGAACGAAGCATTGACCTTATATCACACAATGAGCTTGAACGACTTATGGAAGCTCCGAGTGAAAACGATATAAAAAGTCTCCGCGACAAGGCAATGTTGGAACTTTTGTTTTCTACAGGACTTCGTGTGTCAGAGCTGTGCTCACTAAACACGGACATTGATCTCTCTAAAGATGAACTATCTGTTCGTGGAAAAGGAGATAAAATCCGAGTCGTATTTCTCTCACCTGCCGCGAAGACGGCAGTGAAAAAATATTTAGACAAGCGTGCTGATATGGACGAAGCACTTTTTATACAGTATGGCAGAAGTACAAAAAATAAGGAATCCCTTCGTCTTTCATCGCGTTCGGTTGAACGTATTGTAAAACACCACGCAATCAAAGCTGGTATTTCAAAAAAGGTAACACCACACGTTATTCGTCACAGCTTCGCCACTGATCTTCTTGAAAACGGAGCTGATCTCCGTTCGGTACAGGCGCTTCTTGGGCATGAAAATATTTCAACAACACAAGTATATACTCATGTCACCGACAAGCATTTAAAAGAAATTCACCAAGCATTCCACGGGAAGCAGCGCCAATAATACTGTTACAAATCTTTTGTATGTAACTCATCTACAGGAACAGTGTAATCTACATTCGGATGAATTTTATTTTTTTGATATAAAACCTTCAAACATATTTGTTACACCTTGAATTACGAAATAGATTTATTATTTTCATATATATCGTATAATATACACATGAGAGAGAGGGCGACCCAAAAGCAAAACATTTTAAATGAAACAGATGACGAAAAACCGCACAACAAAAAAGGGGGGCTTTTGTCTGTACTAAAAAAAAGAAAAAAAGAAACAGGAGAAACCATAATAGAAGAAGGGATACAGAAAACAAATCCATTAATGCAAACAAAAAATAGGCTCTTTGCTAAGTTGTCTAAAACGCCCAACGTAACTGTTCAGAAAGATTCCCTACCACCTGTTCAAGAAAACATAACCGAAAAAGAGGTGGTGCAAGATTTTTCCCAAACAACACAAACAAATAAAATTACGCAAACTAAACAACAAGATACGAAAACAACCGAGGTAATGACTCAGGGCACACCACTAGAACACAAAGAAGAAAAACACCCCGTACAACAACAAGTAAACTCTGTAATGAAGTTACAAAAAGATTTAATGCGTCCACTCCGAACATATAAAGACGATATCGTTGAAGCGGTAAGAAATAAAAAATCATCACTTATCTCAATCACTGCAGCAGAACAAAATGAACGTGCCAAAAGGGCTCCTTTTGCACCAACTCCCAAACCTCCTAAAAAAACAGTGCACAAAATTACTCTTATTTTATTGAGTTTTGGACTTATTATTGCTGGAATTTTGTTAGTAGTGTTTTTTTACACAACAAGTAATACGGAAACGGTGTCAAAAGATAATGTCGTGTCAAAACTTCTGTTTACAGAAACAGACGGTTCTTTTGAAATTGAAAGTCTCGTAGGTAAAAACCTGCTCACCGCACTAAACGACAACATACTACGCACAAACATTCAGTTTAATACTTTTAAAAATCTCCAAATTATCGAAAAAACACCTGTTGGAAAACACCCAGTGAGCGCTTCTGACTTTCTCACATCACTTAATACCAAAGCTCCAGGATCGCTTATCCGTTCACTAGAACCTAATTTTATGGTTGGAATACATTCAATAAAAGATAACGAACCTTTTTTTATATTAAAAACACGCTCATTTGATACAGCTTTTGCGGGTATGCTAAACTGGGAACAACACATGAGTGTTGATTTAAACCCCCTCTTTGGAACACCTGTGACAAACTCTCTCGTCAGTATACGAGAAAAAACTCAACAAGCTTCGCTCAACGCTCAGTTTGTAGATGTAATTATAAAAAGTAGAGACACTCGCGTACTTTTTAACGAACGTGGTGAAATTGCTATTTTGTACACCTTTCTCAACAAAGACACTCTTATTATCACCACAAACAAAAACACCTTTGAGGAGATATTCACCCGTATTTCATCAATCCAAATATCTCGATAGTGCATTGCATTAGAAACACGGTCTGTTATTATAAAAACAATATGGAACAACAAAATATACACAACTTTAAAGATCGGCTCTCCGAAGAAAAGAAAACTCTGGAGACGGAACTAGAAAAAATTGGGCAAAAAAATCCTTCAAACAAAGCAGACTGGGAAGCGAGACCTGATGCAACAGACATATCTCCTGCAGACAAAAACGAAATGGCAGACCACATAGAATCATATGAAGACAACACAGCAATTCTAAAAGAGCTTGAGGCGCGTTTTAACAACGTAACACTAGCACTGCAAAAGATAAAAGACGGTACATTTGGAATATGTGAAATTGGAAAAGAACAAATTGAAGCCAAACGTCTTGAAGCAAATCCAGCGGCGCGGACATGCGTAAAACATATCAATGACGATCTGGAATAGAATTCTTAAAAATAAAACAAACCACCTCTAGTATCTGCCTCACCGACGGACAAGTACTGGAGGTATTTTGTTTTATTTTATTTTTACGATATGTAGTATACTTGCATGGATGAACATTACTAACATAACCACAATGCTCGCGTATTTCTTTTTCGCCGAGGATTTCTAGCAGAATGAACTTTGCCAAAATATACAGCGCCCAAACAACATTCCTTAGAGGACGTATAATCTGTATTGAAGTTGATGTGTCACGAAAAACACTCCAAGCGTTCACTATTGTTGGACTTCCCGACAAGGCGGTTGAGGAATCTCGTGACAGGGTGTCTGCGGCGATTAAAAACTCTGGACACACCTCTCCAAAAAATAAAAATGAAAAAGTTGTCGTGTCGCTCGCACCTGCAGACATTAAAAAAGAAGGTCCAACATTTGATCTTGGTATTGCGCTTGCATATCTTACTGCATCAGGAGATATTTTTTTTGAGCATAAAAAAAAGATGTTCGTCGGTGAACTTTCACTTGATGGAAAACTGCGTCCAATATCAGGAGCGCTCGCGCTTGCTATTGAAGCGAAGCGTTGTGGTTTTGAAGAAATATATCTTCCCAAACCAAATGCAAAAGAAGCAGCACTTGTAGATGGTATCACTATATTCGGCGCAGAATCTTTATCTGATGTGATAAATCACTTACAACAAACACAAAAAAATGTAAACGAATTTAAACTAAAACCTCAAGAAAAAACGTCAATTTCTTACCAACCATCAACATCTTCCACAGATTTCGGAGATATAAAAGAGCAGGCAACAGCAAAACGAGGTCTTGAAATTGCAGCTGCAGGAGGCCACAACATAGCTCTATTTGGGCCACCAGGAACAGGTAAAACGATGCTCGCGCGAGCATTTTGTACCATTCTTCCCCAACTTTCATTTGATGAAGCTATTGAAACAACAACAATTCACTCAATTGCAAAGCAACTTAACCATGAGCTCATCACACGGCCACCATTCCGGTCTCCACACCACACAGCATCATATGTCTCAGTTGTAGGTGGTGGCACATACCCCAAACCTGGAGAAGTCACGCTCGCACACAACGGTGTACTCTTTTTAGATGAATTTCCTGAATTTGATAGACGGGTTATAGAGTCGCTTCGCCAACCTCTCGAAGAAAACACAGTGAGCATCTCACGTGCAAGAGGGTCTGCTGAATTCCCGGCTAATATAATTTTAGTCGCGGCAATGAATCCGTGCCCGTGTGGAAACTATGGATCACATAAAACATGTACGTGCTCAGCAGCCTCTTTTATGCGGTACCGACAAAAAATATCAGGTCCCATTATGGATCGTATTGATATGTGGATTGAAGTCTCACACATCTCTCACGACAAACTAAACCAAAAAAGAAACAGCGGGGAAACTGAAAAGATGCTACAGAAAGTTTGTGCGGCTCGACAAATACAAAAGAAACGTTTTATGAATACAAGCAAAAGCACTGAGAAGCGAATGTTTAAAAACAGCGACATGGGAAGTCGTGCGCTAGGACAATATGTTCCACTCACGCCAGATGTTCAAAAAATACTCAATGCATCCGCCGCACAACTTGACCTTTCACCACGTGCATACCACCGCACAATAAAGCTCGCACGCACTATTACTGATTTAGACAACAAAGAAGAAATAAACGAGGATCATATTCTTGAAGCAATACAATATCGACCTAAAAAGTTACTCTAACCAAAAACAACGACTCCTACGATAAGTCAATACTTTCAAATAGCGTTTTGCTATATAATAGTTCGCAGAATATAGTCAAACTGAAACAAAAAGGAGTTGTTGATGGCTAGAAACATCATTGGTGTTGCGGGAGAAATAGCAAGTGGTACAACCACGTTTGCGTCATACGCTGAAAAAAATTTTAATGCGAGCACGTATCGTTTCTCAAAACCTCTGCGAGATGTGGTTAACATCATAAAAAATACACCCTTGGACCATATACATACTGCTCGAAAACGTTTATATCTTCCAAGAGGTCAGAATACTTGGGATAAGATGTTTGACTGCATAGAAAATGAATTTGGTGAGAACTTTGTTGAAAGTATGCAAGAAGACCGCGATACGCTTCAACGACTCTCTACGGCCCTGCGACGCACGTTTGGAGAAAACTGTCTCGCACACACAATATTCAACGACCTTCAAAACGATCAAAGCACTTTGATTGTTTCTGAGGGAGCACGACGACATGACGATATAGAAATGTTGCGCAAACTTCCAAACTTCATCTTTGTGTATATTGACGCCAACTTTGAAACTCGTTTCAATCGAGTAGTGAGTAGGAAACAATATGGTGATGAAGTAGATATCACTCGTGACGAGTTTACAGTAATGTGCGGACAAGAGTCAGAGTCGCAAATACGTGATCTAAAAAAATATGCCAGTGTAACAATACATAATGACGACCTTCCTAAAGAAAGTGTACAACAAGGTCTCAAACGATATCACACAACAATAGAAAGAGTTATGTTGCAACTTCTTTCATCAAATATGTGACAATCCCCCGCCCTGTAACTACAGAGCGGGGGATTTTTATTTTTATTTCTATCAAAAATTACCAAGCAAAATGAGCGAATGCTTTGTTTGATTCTGCCATTTTGTGAGTATTTTCTCGTTTTTTTACAGCATCACCTTCATTGTTGTTTGCTGTTATAAGCTCGTCGGCAAGTCGTTTATGCATTGGTGTTCCTTTCCTTCCTTTTCTGCCTGAAATAATCAACCGCATAAGGAAAGCGAGCCGCCGCTCTGGTCGAACTCCTCTTGGTACTTGATAATTAGCACCCCCACCCCGCCGAGA
>Ga0114932_10003931_pt1 | contig 14191 bp, 8 predicted proteins | sample 2SBtaG_2_FD_87286 | JGI IMG/M metagenome (GOLD analysis project Ga0114932, IMG submission 87286) | Deep subsurface microbial communities from Kolumbo volcano to uncover new lineages of life (NeLLi) - 2SBTROV12_ACTIVE470 metaG | ecosystem: Environmental > Aquatic > Marine > Volcanic ...
AATAAAGCAATTTTCCAATTTTTAGCATATTGGTTACTCTCCACAATCCAGAAAAAAATAGGAAAGCATTTTGGCGTTACCCCCGGGGCTGATATGAAAGCTGCAATAGATGTGGCACGAGAGAATCAAATTAATTTGGCCCTTGTGGACCGGGATATCCAAATAACGATAAATCGATTTTGGAATAGCATTTCTCTATTACAAAAAATAAAATTAGTCTGGGAGCTCATATCTAGTATCACGAGTTTGAATTCCTTCTTTACTTCAAATGAATATGATCCCTCTGCTATGGAAGATACCGATATAGTAACTGCCATGATAACCGAATTTCGTAAATTTTCCCCCCGTGGGGCGCAGGCACTCATCGACGAACGAGATGCGTATATTGCCCACCAACTACTAAAAATAGCCACCGTAGAAACGAACATAGTTGCAGTAGTGGGGGCTGGCCATGTTTCTGGAATTGAGAAATACCTTTCCCATCCCGAGAAACTTCCACCTCTTGACTCTTTAACTCAACTTTCACATAAAACCCATTTCCCAATTTTCAAACTTATTGGATATCTCATCGCTTTGGCATTTATTTCCTTTTTCATTTTGTTAGTCATGGCAGGGGTACAAAATACGTTCTTACTTCGACTATTCTTTTCTTGGGTTTTATTTAATGCCATTTTTGCTTTCACCTTCGCCAAACTTGCGGGTGCACATTGGACTAGTGCAACCGTTGGTGGGTTAGTCGCTTGGGCAACTAGTCTCAATCCCCTATTAGCTCCTGGGTGGTTCGCAGGATATGTTGAACTAAAACACCTTTCGATTTCAACATCTGACCTTGAAAAACTAAATGAAATATTTGACAATAAAGATACGCCAACCTCATCTCTCTTGTCTAGTTTATATGATGTACCTTTATTCAAATTGATTATGATAGTTGCAATGACCAATATTGGGAGTATTATCGCTAGTTTTCTATTTCCCTTTGTAATCATCCCCCTCATCGCCCCTGATATCGGCGGCATATCTGCTCTGTTCGACGCACTTTTGCAAGGAGTGGAGAATATCCTTGATATTCTTATATTAATCCTTTAAAATCTTTGAAACCTTGGATGTCCACGCCATCTTCTGTAATCACCGCTAAATAAATTCCATCTCCACTAGCAGTATCTCTCTGACTAGCACTTTTAATTGCATGTGCTGCAACAGAAGAAGCCTCTTTGTTGGTCATTCCCTCTTCATACTTGTCTTCCAGTACCCCATATGCCAACTGCATCCCACTGCCTGTAGCAACATAGTTATCTAGCATAACTGCCCCTCCTATGTCCAAGCTGTATACTTGATTTCCTCCTTTGTCTACTCCTCCTAATATTGGGGATATTAGAAATACAGTCCAGTTGCTTCTAAGGAAATTTCCAGCCAATGTAGCAAGTGCCTTGATACTCATTTCCTTGCCTCTCCTCATTCCGTATAGATTGGTTTCTGCCTTCAGCGAACGGATAAAAGCCTGAGCTCCCCCTACCGACCCACACATGGTTACCGCGGCATTTGGATGTACTTGTTCTACTTTCTGAACATCTTTACTTGCGATAAATCTGCCTCCTAAACTAGCTCTCATGTCTGTTGCCAATACCACACCTTCTGCGGTAGACAATCCAATTGTTGTCGTCCCTGTCTTTACAACTTCTTCCATTTCCTCTCGACCCATTTTTTGCTGAGGCACGTTCCCCAATTCGGGTCCATATGGATTTGAAAATAATTTTCTTCTTGTACTTATTCGAGAATCCGTATCTGAGGTAGTAGTCATCATCCCATGTTACTTGCCTCTATACATAAAGCCTCAACGCTTCGAAGATGGAGTACCACTATGCCCTCTCCCCAATCTCCTCAAGAAACACTTATGTATAACTCCTGGTTATTATTTTTATGGAGTTACCTACCCCCCAATCTCTGAAAAACCGAAGAATCGAGCTTGGATTAACTCAAAATGAACTTGGAATGCGAGCAGGAGTATCTCAACCCTTGATAGCCAGAATAGAGGGAGGAGACGTCGACCCCCGGTTATCAACACTTCGCAGAATCGTGAACGCCATGGATGAAAAATCTGGATCTCTGGTCCGTGCAGAGATTCTAATGCACCAGGATGTTATCAGTGTATCCCCTGCAGAAACAGTACAGGACGCCGTTAAGCGTATGCAGGACACTGGATATTCCCAATTACCTGTAATCCAGGATGGATCTTCTGTCGGTTCTATTAGCGATTCTGACATCATTCAGTCTCATGCAAAATATGCAGAAATAGGCGATTTATCTGTGAGTGAAATCATGGGAGAGAGTTTCCCAACAGTCAGTAAAAATTCCACCCTGGATGAAATTTCTAGTTTACTGTACCATTACAAAGCCATTGTTGTTATGGACTCTGGGACCACCGTTGGAATCATAACCCAAGCAGATGTAGCCGCATATCTCGGCACTGATACTTCTGCTTAATCAAACCCCCTCTATCAGTTTTCTCAATATCTCAAATCTAACACAGTTCCTATCTATGAATTAAATAATTGTTCAATTTTCTTTAAGGTATCTGCGTCACTTGGTTTTTTATCGTTACGAACAGAGACTACCCGCGGAAATCTAAGCGCATATCCTGAAGAATAATTAGAAGAGCGCTGGATTTCTTCGTATCCCACTTCCAGGACAATTTCTGGTGTTAACGTTACCATTTTTCCAGCTTGGCTTTCTATATATGGACGTAACAATTCGGTCATCGACTCTAGTTCTGCATCTGTAATTCCCGTCCCCACTCTACCAATATTTTTATACACCATACTCGAATCTTCCGCCGACGAAATAACCGAGAGTTCAAACGCTCCCAAAAAATTTGCCCGACGTCCTTTCCCCCACTCCGCCCCTGTGATCACACAATCAAGGGTATCCACACTCGGTTTACATTTTAACCAATTCTTCCCCCTCTTCCCCGGTGCATACAATGAATCTGGATTTTTCAACATGATCCCTTCAAACCCACTTTCTAAAAATTCTAACTCCATTTTCTTTATTTTCTCCGAATCATCGGTGAGAACAAGGGGGGAACTCCCCTTTTTTAAAATGGAATCAAGGTGTTCCCTTCGTAAGGATAATGGGGAATCTAATAGGTCAAACCCGTCTGCATGAATGCAATCAAAAAAATAAGGCCTAAGCTGAACTTCTCTTCGGGCCTTTTCAATATTATGTTTGCGTCTAAATCTACGAAGAACTTCTTGGAACGGCAGTGAATTTCCATCAGAATCTGTGGCAACGACTTCTCCATCAAGAATAGCAGGCTTAGAAAGATTCTCTTGAAGAAATTCAACCACTTCCGGAAGTGGATTAGTGACATCTTCCATATTTCTAGAATAAAGACGAATCGAATCTCCATTATAGTGCGCTTGAATTCGAGCACCATCATATTTTGGTTCCACTGATATCTGTTTCCAGGTAGAAAGTGCGTCTTCGATAGTACTAGATTGAGCCAACATGGAACTAACGGGCCTTCCAATTTTTAATTTAATTTCGTGTACACCTTCAATTCCTTCATCCCGGGCCACTTCTGCTACAAAACCAAAATCGTTTGAAACTTGAAGTGCCCTTTCAACATCTGGAATTGGTATGCCAAAAGCTGCTGATATGGCATCTCTAATTGCCCCTTCTCCCACGCCAATACGCATTTCTGATAAAACCAATCTCGCAAGATATCTAGCTTCTAGAGGTCCGCATAAATTGAATAAATTTGAGAGAACACGGCGCTTTTTTTCCAAACTTCCCGCCCCCTGAATAGAAGCTATGGTATAAAGATCTGAATATAATTCAGATAAGGTCATTGCGGCCGTTTCTTCCGATCCAAATGAAAACAATCCTCGCTGAGAACCCGAATTATATTTTTCAGCAACAATCCCTATTTCGCCAAGGCTTGCTAAGTCATTTTCAATATCCCCCACTGTAACATCCGAACTCGCCGCAGAAGCTATCGCATTATAACACAGACTAGGTCCGATATCCAGCTTTTGATCATCCCACGCGGGAAAAACACGTCCCAAGAGAAATCTGACAACAATTTTGATGTCAGGACTCTCCTCATTGACTAGGTCTACTATCAGGTCGCGAATCGAGAGATCTGACGACTCGTCTTCGATTTCTCTTAGCCGATTTGCAAACTGTATAAGTTCCATTGGATCGTGTACCCAGTCGATATGCATAAACGCACCGAGAGAAAACGATCCCCCTATTCAAAAGATTGAGCCGGCTTATCATCACCTCTCTGTATTCCCTTTTTCACTTTCACCACGCTCTAGGCTGAGATATATATAATCTTGAGTAAAAGAATATTCATAAAAGATCATGATATCAAGAAAATCAACTTGCCCCAATTGTAAACAAGGGTATATAATAGGGACTTTTGGATGTACCTATTGCGGTACCTCTGGAGTGAACACCTCCTTATTTGCCTATAATTAGTTATTTATATAATTCCCATTTCTGAAAGCCTCTTAGGTAAGTACTCTTCAGTAACGAAGTCCAAACCTCTAGAAGCTAGTGCTTGCTGCTCTGCCTTTTTACCCAATTCGAGCTGTAGTTCTATCTGTTTGGTCCAATATTCACTCTGAAATCTTGGATCTTGAAGTTCACTTTTTAAAGCGTTTATATCTGCATCAGCCAACTGATCCGAGGGGAGGTCATACTCTATAATGTCTACTGGCTGAATCCCTACAAATTGTGCAGCAGGAGTAGCAAGTTCTGGACTTAAATGTGCACTTTTAACAGATCCATACGCCACAGATCCAAAAATTCTATAACTCCATGGATCTCCATCTGTGAAAACTAACACTGGAAGATTAAGCTCTCCATTTAACCTCTTTATCAACCTCCTGGTCGCCCGGGCAGGTTGTCCCTTCAAATGCACAATAATGGAATTATAATCTTCATCAAATCCGTTTTCAACTAGTCGATCTCGCATACCCCCTGTCTCAACCGCCATAACAAAATCTGCAGAGTGATCAATAAATTTAATCCTATCTGTGTTTGCTGGAATTTGATAACCTCCCTCCCCAACATCCTCTTGACAGTGAATTTCACGCTCCCCCCTTCGTGTTTTTTCTTCAATTTTAAGAGGGCCAATTACTGTCGCACCCGATTCTTCAGGACGCATATGAAAATCTTCCCGTCTTACGCCTGATACTATTTCTAGATCTTCAATTAGCTGATTAGATTCTTCTTGAGCGTTAAATTTTGCTTCCTTTTCTCTCCAACTTTCTGATATATAATATAACTCCCTCAGCGTTGAAGATCTATTTTCATTAAGCTGTTTAGTTAAAAATTCAATTGTAAACGCAGCCTTTAATAATTTCGTTGCACCTCCTATATTATTTGCAATTCTAGTTGTATTTTTTTCCCCATAGACCCATACTTTTAAGTCTTCGTCATATACTATATTTGATTTATTTCTAGTTGGTAATTGCATTGAAGGGACATTTCCTTCCATCAATTGGTCATAAAATTTCTCTGCAATTTCAATAAGTTTTTTGTGCCCTTTGGAGTTCATATATCTAGCACCATTTTCTCTTTTTCAATCCCTTTAATATCTATATCGAATTTTGCACCTTCTTCTACACTGTACGACAACTTCTTGGATTCACTTTTCTTGATTTTAGGAGACCATTTTATAAACCATTCTTCTCCTATATCTACCACCGATCCTTCTGAAATCTCAGTTGGTATTCTAGATGTAATTTCTGTTATCTCCAATTCCAAATTCCCACCAGTATAGTTGTTAATCGTTAATTCCATTTTGTCATCTTTCCGAACCCGGGAAATAGTCACATTCCCTATTATTTTGGCAAGAACTAGGTCGACTGGTGGCATTTCTCTTTGTGTTATTCTCGCCACCCTTTCTGCAATCTTAGGAAGAATTTGTGAAAGCGCATCTTGTTTCAGTTTTTGTTTCTGGAATGCATCTCTTTTCTGTAAATATCTCTTGAGCTTTCTAGATACATCTCTTATTGCCTTTTCAATTTCAACTTCCATCACTGGAATTCTTGCTATTGCATCTTTTGATTCACTTGTAAATGGAACATTTGTCGAAGCGATATGAACCACTAGGCTCATAGGCCCTCTTGGCATCCCCTTGCCCTTCGATTGATCCAACCCATAATTTCTCCAATCAATATTTCTTACTACCTCTGTAATTGCACATCCACCCTGCTGGTACACTAATGGCACCCTATTTGCAAATCGAACTAGCTCAATTGAACTTTCTTTTTCCAAATTCCCCCCATAAGCCAAACCCGCTTCAATCACGATTGGATCTCCTCCATATGCTATCGCATCTCGACTATTTGATGAAAAGAATTCTGCATCCACTTCTTTACGCATTCCCGATTCTATGTTCTCTATTCCAATAGGGGAAAGACAATTAGTTGGAGGTGCTCTCACATCTGTCACTTGCATTGCAGTAACCAAGTTCGACATAGCATTTTTGTTCTTCTTAAGTACAGAAATTTTTGGAATTGGATCCTCAATTATTTTCAATTCGCCCCAGATCCCGTTAACTATTTTCTCTCTCGAAACCTCTCCAATAGATCCACTAACTCGTCCATCATTCCCATTATTTATTTCTAAAACACACTGATCTAGTTCATTTTTCGTTATCCTACCTCTGGATTTTTTTCTCTGTAAAATACGTATGATTTTACTTGAAACTCTTCGCACTAGTTCTTCTTCTTTCCGAGAATCTGTCACTTTATTTACCAATCCCATGAGATACAAAATTTGAGTCTCTTTAAATCTACTCCAAATAATATTTCTAACTACCTTTTGAGATTCGCCATCCAATCTATCTTTTGGAGAATCCTCAACTGAATTCAGACTTTCTGTTATTACTTCTTCAAATTCTATATATGTAATTTGATCCTTTTCTTCCAATCTATCCTTTATTCGATTGATGGATTTTGTTGGTATTTCCCCATTGGACAATCCTTTCGAAGATAATCCCAATTCAAGTTCACCTTTTATTCCTTTCAATTCTGGAATTTCCCATTTCATTTCTCTACCGTAGTGCATATCTCTAAATTTGCCTATTATCTCCTTGGCAGTTTTCTGCCCAACGCTAGAAAATTTTTCCTGTAAAAACTTCAACATGGCTTCTGTCTCTGAATCCCCGCACATTTTGATTAAATACCCCACTTCAATACCATGGGGATGCGGACGAATTGGTTCAGTCACCGCTGGTTTTTCTTCTGTACTCCTTTCAAATTTAAAATGCTCTCTTGGCTCAACTAACTCCACGCGAGCATGGGGATTTGCTATTGCAGTATATCTAATGTATTCATGCAATTGAACTCTAGATCTCATATCCGCCTCTAGTGTAAACGCGATTCTCGTTCCATGGGGGCGATCCCATTCTTTCGTCTTATGAGTACGTATCTCTGGTTCATTTTTCTCAGTATTTATGAACAATTCAAAATACTGGGCCTCGCTCTTACTAGATGTTTTACTAGTCACTTTGACTGGCTCTCCCGAAGTTAATTGGGAATAAAGTACCACCGATGAAATGCCTATGCCTTGCTGACCTCTAGACTGTTCTCTTCTATGGAATCTAGACCCATAGAGTAACTTGGCAAACACCTTTGGAATTTGTTTTTCTGTAATCCCCGGTCCGTTATCTTCAACGATGATCGTATAGTACTTTCCAGATTCTTGAATCTCAACATATATGTCTGGTAAATATCCTGCTTCTTCCGTAGCATCTAGTGCATTGTCAACTGCTTCTTTAATCGCAGTTACCAATGCCCGGGATTTTGAATCAAATCCCAGCATATGTTTATTCTTCTCAAAAAATTCAGCTATTGAAATCTGCCGCTGGCTCGCTGCCAATTTCTCTGCTATATCATTTTCCCCTAGTTTCAACTGGGACGAATCCATTTCTCAATCCGCAATATATTTGGGATGGGTTAAAACAGTTCGATTGACGTTTCTCACACTTATGTGTTAAAATTAGGCCACTTAGTCTCTCATTTGTAAGCAATTTAATACCATATCTCACTTTACAATCCCTAATATATCCAAATCGAACGCCATCCACGCCTTTAAACCCCTGGAACCCCTTTATTTATCAAGGTTCTAATGTCAGGCGAAAATGCATACAGCGCTGAACATATTCAAGTGCTAGAAGGTTTAGAAGCAGTCCGAAAACGACCTGCCATGTATATTGGCTCTACCGACGAGCGCGGACTTCACCATCTCATCTATGAAACTGTGGATAATTCTGTGGATGAGACGCTGGCTGGCCATTGCGATTTAATAGAAGTAACTCTACATGAGGACAATTCCGCAAGTATTTCTGATAATGGTCGGGGTATTCCTGTAGGTATACATCCTGAATATAAAATTCCAGCCTTAGAGGTCATCATGACCACCCTCCATGCAGGTGGGAAATTCGATAATAAATCCTACCAAGTCTCCGGTGGTCTCCATGGGGTTGGAATTTCTGTGGTGAATGCACTATCTTCCAGACTAGACGTGGAAGTCCAGAGAGAAGGGGGCGTGTGGTCGCAGTCATATGGTGTTGGATCGCCAACAACAGAACTCAAAAAACTAGACCGTACCACTAGCGACACAGGAACTACAATTCGATTCTGGCCCGATTCCGACATATTCGAAAGTTTGGATTTTAACTTTTCCACCTTATCGTCCCGACTGCGTGAACTAGCCTTTTTGAATCCTGAAGCAACCATTGTCCTATCCGACGAACGCACCGGCGAGAGTCAAAGTTTCAAATATGATGGTGGAATTAAAGAGTTGGTATTGTATCTTAACGAAAATAAGACTGCACTTCATGAAGATGTAATCTTCATACAAAACGAAGTGGATATGGTAGTAGTAGAAGTCGCATTACAGTCTACAGAAAATCTCCAATCTTCGATTCATACCTTTGCGAACAATATCAATACACGTGAAGGCGGAACTCACCTAACTGGATTCAAAACAGCATTAACGCGGTGTGTAAATGATTATGCAGATAAACGTGGAATGCTTAAAGAAATAGATGAATTTCTTAAGGGAGACGATATTCGAGAAGGGTTGACCGTCGTCATCTCAATTAAACATCCAGATCCTCAATTTGAAGGACAAACAAAAACCAAACTTGGAAATTCTGAAGTCCGGGGAATTGTAGAAAGTTCTGTCCATAAGGGCCTATCAACCTATTTCGAAGAAAACCCAAAAACAGCAACCCTAATCGTACAAAAATCTTTACAAGCAGCCAAAGCACGCCGTGCTGCAAAAAAAGCTGCCGATCTAACTCGAAGAAAGAACGCCCTCTCTTCTACTTCTCTACCTGGAAAATTGGCAGATTGCCAATCCCGAGATCCAGTTAAGTCTGAAATTTTCATAGTAGAAGGGGATTCTGCAGGCGGTTCTGCAAAACAAGCCCGTGACAGAGCATTTCAAGCTATTCTTCCCCTCCGTGGTAAAATCATCAATGTAGAAAAACACCGTCTCGACCGCATACTTGAGAATGAAGAAATACGATCTCTGATCACCGCTATTGGAACTGGAATTGGGGAAGAGTTTGATCTGAGTAAAACAAGATATCACAAGATTATACTAATGACCGATGCGGATGTTGACGGCGCCCATATTCGAACGTTGCTGTTAACCTTCTTGTACCGTCACATGCAGCCTTTGATAGAAAGTGGGTTTGTATATGCAGCCCAACCTCCATTATACCGAATTCGCTATAAAAATACAACATACGACGCAATGACTGATGCAGAACGCGATAATATAATAGACACAATATGCAAAGGATCCCCTGCTGGAATTCAACGATTTAAAGGACTAGGTGAAATGAATCCTGAACAACTTTGGGTGACTACGATGTCTCCCTCCACACGCTACTTAAAACAAATGACGATTGAAGATGCAGCAGACGCAGATCGAATGTTTTCAATCTTAATGGGCGACGAAGTCGAACCACGAAAACAGTTTATTCGAGATCGCGCTGCAGATGCAGCATGGGTCGATATATAATACCAACTTGACAATACTACTTTATCTCTAATTACACCATGAGTTCTGAAAACCAACCTTCCGATCCCGCAAATGAAGATAGGATTCTCCGTGTCCGGATTGAAGAAGAAATGGAACAATCTTATATTGATTATGCCATGAGTGTTATCGCAGGAAGGGCACTTCCCGATGTTCGGGATGGACTCAAACCTGTCCATAGGCGAATTCTATATGCTATGCATCAAATAGGGGTAACAAGCGGTTCTAGTCCTCGAAAAGCATCTTCCATCGTTGGCCAAACCATGGGGGATTTCCATCCCCATGGCGATTCTGCAATTTACGACGCTCTCGTCCGCATGGCACAGCCATTTTCCATGCGTTATCCACTTATAGAAGGGCAAGGAAACTTCGGATCTGTTGATGGTGACCGCGCTGCAGCGATGCGGTATACTGAAGCCAGAATGGCAAAAATAGCCGAAGAATATCTTTCAGATATTGACCGCGATACTGTTGATTTTCAACCAAACTACGACGATCGCCTATCCGAGCCCACTGTGCTACCCACCCAAATTCCCGGATTATTATTAAATGGATCTTCTGGAATTGCTGTGGGGATGAGTACTAACATCCCTCCGCATAACCTCGGAGAATTAATTGATGCAACCATTCACATAATTAACCAACCCGATTGCGATGTCACCGATCTTATAGATTTACCCGATAATCCTGGACCTGTTGTTGGACCCGATTTTCCAACTGGAGGTGCAATAGTTGGTAGAGAAGGGATCCATGATGCCTATACTACTGGCCGTGGACGCATTAGAATCCGAGCTAGTTATGAAGTCGAGCCATCTGACAGTGGCGATAAAATAGTTATAACCGAGATTCCCTATCAAGTAAACAAATCTAGAATGGTAACTCACATAGCCAATCTAGCCAACGATGGTGTCATTGAAGGTATTACTGATCTGCGTGATGAATCCAATAGAGATGGCATACGAGTCGTAGTTGAATTATCTAGGTCGGCAAATACCGATGTCGTCCAAAACCAACTTCTTGGCAGGGTTTTTGAAACATCATTTGGAGTGATCAATCTAGCTTTGGTCGATGGCCAACCCCAAATCTTGAATCTGAAAGAATCTCTATGCCATTTCATTGACCACAGAAAGGAAGTCGTCACTAGACGATCCGAATTTGATCTCTATGAATCCGAGGAGCGGGCACATATCCTCGAAGGCAGATTAATCGCACTCGAAAGGATCGATGACGTCGTTAATGCAATCCGCGGAGCCTCGAACCGAACCGACGCAAAACAAGCATTACGTGACCTTTTTGGATTATCCGAAGTTCAATCAGAACATATAGTCCGAATGCAACTTGGTAGCCTCACTCAGATGGAATCTGTTGAAATCCAGTCAGAACATGCCAATTTACTCGACCAAATTAAACGGCTAGAAACTATTCTTTCAGATGAATCTGAACTCTTAAATGTAATCAAAGAAGAACTCCTTAAAATCCGTGAAAAATATTCTAGCGGGAGGCGAACTGAAATAGTACCAGACACTGGAAAGGTCAGTAGGGATGACCTCATACCCCAAGAAAATGTGGTTATAGTGGTCACCGAATCCGACTACATTAAAAGAATGCCCATCTCCACTTTCAAAGCCCAACACCGTGGCGGGAAAGGCATCATTGGAACTGCACTTAGGGATAAAGACCAAGTCGCAACTGTATTCTTTGCCAATACCCACGATTATCTCCTTTGTTTCACCAATTTAGGGCGTGTATATCGATTAAAAGTATACGATGTACCTATTAAAAGTAGAACGGCTCGGGGTGTATCCGCGGTAAATGTTTTGAAGCTAGGCGACGGCGAAGAAATAGCTGCAGTTGTAGCCACCACTGACTTTGAGCCGGGCGAATATTTTACAATGATAACCCGGGATGGATACATAAAAAGAACCTCTGTTGAATCTTTCCAAAACATCCGTACTGTTGGTATCGTGGCAACCAAATTAGAGGACGGAGACGAATTAGTAGATGTGGTTCTTACAAATGGTACTCAGGAACTAGTCATCTCCACTAATAATGGAAAAAGCATTAGATTTGCCGACACGCAGGTTAGGTCCATGGGACGTTCTGCCCGCGGAGTGCGTGCAATCCGACTAAATAGCGGAGATTCTGTCGCAGGTGTGGCAGCTGTTGGAGCATCTTCAAGTTGGATTTTAACCCTAACTGAACATGGGTACGGGAAGCGATCCCTACTTGATGCATATCGCATCCAAGCGAGAAATGGAAAAGGTGTAATCGATATCAAAACTGTCAAAAGAAATGGAGGTGTCTGTGCAATAAAAACTGTTAGAGAGGGGGATCATCTGATTGCTATCACCGAAAAAGGACAAATAATGAGGACCATTGTCGATGGAATTTCTCTAATTGGAAGAAATACTATGGGGGTTACAATTATGGATGTGGATAAAGGCGACCGACTAGCTAGTGTGGATATAATACCTAGTTCCAGTGTAGGCGACTTCGAAATGGAACCTTCTCCTGACGAAGATGTAGAATCTCCTGTGGATGAATCTGAATCAGAACCTTCTCCTGACGAAGATGTAGAATCTCCTGTGGATGGACCCACCGAATCTATTGACTAATACCCCCTCCTATTTATATTCAGAACAAACCTTTCTAATACCTTCTTCCAATCCTATCTTGGGAATCCATCCTGTAGCTTCAGATATTTTTGTCGAATCTGCACAAGTATCATGCACGTAAATTGATTCTGGTATTGGATTTTTTATATACTTTGCTTCTATACTTGTTCCCAATTCCTCGTTGATCATATCGACAATTTCATTAAAACTAACTGGCCGTCCGGTTCCTACATTATACGCACCCGATATTTTTCTTTCTGCGACCATCTGCGTGGCCATGGCAATGTCATCAATATGTGTGAAATCCCGCGTTTGAGTTCCATTTCCATAAATCTCCGGTTGAATTCCATTAGCTATTTTCTCTGCAAATTGAGCAATGATATTTGCATATTTTCCTTTATGCGATTCGTTACCACCATATCCTTGGTAAACAGAAAAAAAACGCAATCCTGCTATGTGAATCCCATACTCATTATGGAAATATTCTGCATACCTCTCTCGGGCCAATTTAGAAGCTTCATAACCTGTATGTGCTTCTACCACCATCGACTCCGATGTAGGTTTTTTTCTACTTCCATATATAGAAGAAGTAGATGCATAAACTACCCTCTCACATCCACTTTCCACTCCTTGTTTTACCGTATTGATGAACCCCTCTACATTCACTCTTGCCCCTTTAATTGGATCTTCCTTGTGCATCTGGTACGATGATAATGCCGCGAGATGGAAAATAACATCAACATCAGTTGGTAAATTTTCATCTAAAACATCAACTCGTCTAAAATCCACCGATTTATTCAAATTATCGGGAGTTCCCAGATATTCATTATCAATCGCAATCACTTCATTTTGAACCGATAACCTATTTGCCAAATTTGATCCAATAAACCCCGCCCCACCCGTGACAAGAATGGTCAAGTCTTTCATACCTACTCCATTATCAATCTCCTTAAACATTAACCTAGCTAATCTCAGTTGGCATTCAGCAAGACCCCTCTGCGTGATTATGAAAAACAAATATCCTCAAGTTAGCGTGAATTATCCTGCTAGTACCACATTCGACGAATTCCGCACGACAGTGAATGAAATTGAGAACTTACATTATGACGGTTTAACCGTAGCCGATCAATCTTTACGTAGAAATACATATGCATGGTCTGCATTCGCTGCACATAATACCAATCGTATATGGGTTGGTCCTGCAGTAACCAATCCATTTTCCCGAAACCCTGGGTTAACCGCTTCATCAATAGCAACTATCGATGAAATTTCTAATGGTAGGGCAGTTCTTGGGATTGGACTAGGAGGGCACGGAGTCGGACCATTTGGTTATGACCAGACGAGATCAATAGGAGCATGTAAAGACTCAATCATTGCGATAAGAAGTTTACTTTCTGGCGAAAAAACAACAATGGTACGCGATGAGTTTGAGCTCCATGATGCATCACTTGAGTTTAATAATCCTTCTTCTCCCATTCCCATTTACGTTGGGGGCCGGGGACCAT
>Ga0114932_10003933_pt1 | contig 14185 bp, 25 predicted proteins | sample 2SBtaG_2_FD_87286 | JGI IMG/M metagenome (GOLD analysis project Ga0114932, IMG submission 87286) | Deep subsurface microbial communities from Kolumbo volcano to uncover new lineages of life (NeLLi) - 2SBTROV12_ACTIVE470 metaG | ecosystem: Environmental > Aquatic > Marine > Volcanic ...
AAGAAACAAGACAATCCAGACATCCCCAAAAGTTTTAGAGCAACGTACTGGATTACTCAATTGTTTTTGAAAAAGAATATTAACGAATATACTGTACAGTAATATGAGATTGCTAATAGATAAAATAAAGAAATCAAAACACTCCAAAACGATATTGAAACTTTATATCGCATGGTGCATTGTTGCTGATGTAACTCTATTAGCAGGTATCGTATGGGGTATTGTACATTTCTGGTGAAAGTATGACTAAGAAAAAAGAAATTGGAAACAAAGAATTGGAAGCAGCAGTTAATACATTGTGCGTAACCACCGAGCATAGTTTAACTGAAATTGCTTTGGTCATGGAACAAATGGCACGAGCAATCAAACATATTGGTATGCGTCTGGAAATGCTAGAGGATCAATTCTACAATGGTGAACCTCCAGAACTTGAGGACGATAAGATAATAAACTAAATTCGTGTCTGGTAGTTCTGGACTAGTGGGGTTGTAACCTTCCACGATTGAAGCAGGATAACCACCTGCATAGGACCTCGTATCAGAGTATGATCGGCACGGCATTGTCGTTAGCAGTATGTAGCAGGGAGGTAAGGGAAGATATTCCCCTCCGACAGGTAAGGAGCCAGGCACTCTTGAAGTGCGTAACTAAGTCCTGCGACATCATACTGCTTGCCACTTATTAATTTTAATCTGGAGGCATCATGCACCTAGAACAATTTGACAAAGAGTTATCAATACAAGATCATTCAGCAAAGAACCTTCTTGAAAACACACCTGAACTTAATGGTTGGGTATACGAACCAACCTACGAAAGCACCAAAGTCCTGAAACGATTTTTCCGTTCTGATACTTACATGGGAACTGTGGACATGATAAGCAAGATCGCTGGTATCTTTGCAGTATCAAAATACTACGGCAAGTTTATCATGCACGAAAATGGACTTCTTGAAATTCACTTAGGAGATGGAAGTATCATAACCATGGCAGACTTCAAGATGGCAAAAGAAGTCAATGAATACATGAAACAATTTACAGCAGACATATTTCCGTTGAAGTCAAAATCAAATACAATCTGAGGTACACTATGAATTTCTTACAAAATTTTTACCACGATTTTTTATACGATTATTCCCACGTTATAAAACGTCTTAATCCAAAGTATCTTTACCAGTACCTCACCAGAGGTTTCTCGGACCTCGAACTGTATAACCTCGATAGGTCTCTAGCGAAAGTCATTCACAAACGTATTAAAGCTTTCTCTGAAATTAACTGTGTTGAATACTGTGAACTACCTGACGGATACCAAAGCATAGTTCTCTGGCGTAGAGACCTGAGAAAGATAACTTACGTTTTCGAGAAGTTAGCAGATACCTCCGATAACTGGTTAGATGCTGATAAACATTTCCAGAGTATAAAAGACGAAAACGATTCAACCAACTGGGTGAAGGTCGTTCAAACAAGACGTTTTTATGTACAGAAAACATTAGAGTTATTCGGACAAAACTTTAGGAGGTTATGGTTATGAATGATCCAATTACAGCTTGGCAGAAGTTTGTAGGTATGATTCTCGGAATGATGAGTATCATTGGTATTCTCGGAATACTTGGGTGGTTAGCAAAACCATGAATGTTCTTTCAAAGCCTTTCCCGTAGGTCTTACCTGAAGAAATCTGAAATCACTTTCAGTAGCTTTGTGGGTTTATTTTTCTAGGAAATTTTTTTTTGAATCTGGTTGCGGAATGTTTCTCTGAAAGTTCAGGGGTCTCTCTGAAATTCTCTGCGAGCAGAATTATCTTTCGGGAGTAAGCAAATATATAACCGCCCGGGGGTGTTCCTCTCTACTGTCTCTCTGCGAAAATAACAATACCTCTCTGAGGCTCTCTGTGGTTCTCCGAGAGTTTCTTTCTTACCACTCTAGACAGCATCCCTTCTTCTTAAATTATTATTGCATGCGTGTTATACTCTGTACATTACAAAGGATTATTACGTTTCCCCTCTAAGTAATCCTCTGAGAGGTTCTGATAATCTCTGAAAAAATCTCTCTGCGTCTCTGAGATACATGAAGTCTGCGGGCGTAACTTAAATAATCATTGAAAATACTCGGTGAGGTAAGTCTGGTATCATTCTAATATCCAACACTATGGGACACTTTAAAACACTATGAAACACACGGCGGGTCACTACCCTACCACATATGCCCGTAAAGACCATACAATCAACAGTAATAATACCACATCTAGTAGTGTCCATAGCATTATCTTAATCATTGAATAGCCTAACCATGTGTAATTGAGTATACTTATCTATATCTTTCTTATAGATCATCTTCTCTGTGATTATCATGTCCATTGGTACATCATGTTCTTTTCTATATAAAGATCCGTCTTTTATTACTTGGAAATCATAAGCAATTGCACATTTGATTGAGTTTATTTTCTCTAGATATTGATCGTAATAGCCTTTACCTCTTCCATGTCTTGTTAGATGTTTGTCAAAGATGATTCCTGGGATGATTATTAAGTCTACATTACGTTCATTATCGTATGGATCGTTGGTTGGATGATAAACATCCTTTGAGGATTTCTTGGCATGGTTGAGAATGTATTGAGTATCCACTTCATTTTGCATGGATTCGTAGAGATGTATGGACTTTGCACATTTGTATTCGATTTGATTGAGGAGTGTAAGTGTGATTTGTTTGGACAGAGTGAGGATATCGTTGGAATGGAGTTCGTTAATCTTCTTTTTTATCTGGTTCTGGTTGTACATGAGCTAATCCCTCTACAAATTGCATTAGGTTTCTCATTCTATCGGCAACCAATCTCAATATGGGTAGAACAGCAGATGGCCTGTGTTCCAGTAATTTAGTATAGTTTTCTCGGGTGACAGTACCCAATGTCACGGGTGTTTTTGCTATACAAGTAGCAGTTCTAGGTCTCTGATCGACTAGTCCAATCTCACCAAAAAGGTTATTCTCACCTAGAGTAGCGATCACTTTATTGTTTTTAACCACATTCACTTCACCTTTTAATATGATATATGCGTCTGTGGATTCTTCACCTTCTCTTAAAATTACGTCACCCTTACGTTTATATAATGTTTTCATATCCTCATCCTCACTTTCCTTCATATATGTGTCAAATCTATTGAATGGCCATATGGATTTTTCAAAGAAAAATAGGTAGATATACAGTAGTGCAAATAATATGAATGGGAGTGCTTCTAAGTATTCTTCCATATTGGACTCTAGTATATCAAAATTTGGGGGTGAATATCAGGAACTAATTGTCTACTTTTGCACCGGATCGCCATTGGTAACATGACCAATATCGTGCTTTCCACTTAGGACCTGGATCGTCACAATTATGTCGTGACCGGAATGCTTTTCTACGAGCAGGAGAATCCCGTTTTATTTCCATATTGGGATCACCAAAACCAAGTTTAATGACGTTGCCTTTATCGTTTTTGACGTATACATAGAACTTCTTTTTGCCGTCATTTGCACGATATGGATCATTTAACTTGACTTTTCTGCCTTTATATTCCTCTTCTGTGATAATATGATCGTAGCATTCGTCACAACATGGTTCTTTTCCTTCTTCAATCGGGACACAATTGGGTACTTTCTTACCATCTTTGAATTTCCACCCGATTTGTTCATATCCATCCCAGCAAGGATCGTCTTTTCGTTTCTCTACAAATTGTTTGTATGATTTCATTTCTTAACCATGGGTTCCTTTACGGGTTTATGTTCATCATCATGTATGCCTAGTGCAGAATCCACTTTATGATGAAGATCCTCTGCATAAGGTTTGACCCATGGACAGTATAACCACATGGTCACAAACAGTCCAATGAGAATAAATGGAGCATTATATTTCATAAATCCACCGAAATAATAGCAATAATTGTATCTGTAATCTTTAATTAAGTTTTTCATTTTTGCACCAAGTAAGGGTAATAATTTGTTGCACCATAGGGATCAAATCGCAATCCCATGATTTCTAACACAAGCATTACAGCAAGTAATGCTATTCCTAAATACACTAATAACTTCATCATGCCACCGTATCAACCATAGCACCTTTGCCTGATTCTATTGGAGCAAGATCATTTGATGTTGCTATTGATACTTGTCCCAAATCCACGGGTGTAACCTGTGGGGCAGTAGCAATTGCTGATGAATTCATACTTTCAAATGCAGGAGTTTCTAATACACTTTGAACATCCATTTTTTTTCCTCTTTCTTTAGTTAATTTTGTCGGCATCTATCAATTTATGTATATAATTATATACATCCTCCACATCATTCATATTATCACCTTGCCGAAATACGTCTTTGTCCAAAGATTTACCATCCTTTGTCCAGATTCTTTGACTATCACAAGTTATTTCATCTGCCAATATGATATTTCCATGTACATCTTTACCGAATTCATACTTGGCATCCACTAGTGTAAGATCATATTTTGCCCAATAGTCCGTCATAAGTTTATGGACTATATGTGCTTGTTCCTTCATTTGTCTCAATTGTTCTCTTGTAGCCCATTTCATTTCGACAGCAACATCTTCATTACATAGAGGATCATGCAGTTCGTCACATTTCAAGAACAATTCCAGTAGTGGTGTATTAAATATCACACCTTGATCGACAGCATATCGTCTGCATATACTACCAGCAGCAATATTTCTTAGTACTACTTCTACGGGAATAATCTCTACTTCTTTAACGAATTGTTCATTCACTTCAGGTGAACTTTGATAATGAGTCTTGACATCATGTTCATGTAAGTATTCAAATATCTTCTTTGATGTAGTACAATTCAACTTACCCTTATTGGGCATGGTGTCTTTCTTTGCACCATCACCAGCCGTGATATCGTCTTTAAACACCATTAACAATTCGTTAGGAATACCTGTTGCATACAATACTTTTGCTTTTCCTTCGTACATCTTAAAGTTTTCGTTTGTCATTTCACATCACCTCACTTGAATAAAAGTTCCCATTTAAATTGTTGGTATGTATTCGGTTTCTCACTCTCATCTAGGTTACCCAATCGTGACAATATTCCAACCAACAATGCAATTAATAAAATCATAACGACCCAATCACCGAAAGAATTATCCTCTCGCATGGCTTAGTCCTTTGAGTTAGTCCTTCATTTTTTTACTTTCTTTCTAGTTGTTTTTGCCCTTGATGTTTTCCTTCTGGTTCTTTTCTTTACAGGTTTTACTGGTTTGATTGTTGCTTTTCTATCTTCCTGATCCCCGAAATTAGACAACATCCAGAACATAACTGCAACTAAAATAACTATTAAATACTTCATTCTACTTCTCCTGTTAAGTCACATTAAAACTTTCACCACAACCACAAGTGGAAGTTGCTTGGGGGTTTTTGAATACAAAACCCTTCCCTTGCAGACCATCATCAAAATCCAGTTCAATACCTTTCAGATATATGATACTCTTTTGATCTATAACCACGTTGAAATTTTCATGTGGGATAACAGTATCTATATCTTGAACATCCTCTGGTGCCTCCCCATACAACTCATAAGACATTCCAGAACATCCTCCACCCTTGACAGCAATTCGTAGATTATCTCCGGGTTCTTCCATTGTGCTTATGATCTTTTCTTTTGCAGTATCAGTAATAGTGACTATTTGATTCATAAGTTTGCGTTCTTTCTGTTAGGGTTATGAAACAATGAAGTCGTTTCATTGAGTTCATCCAATGCAGGAAAATCCTGATCTGGATGTAATGCAACTGCTCTTGCCAATAAAACTTCTTCTGTTTCTGGTATATCTTCATCAGGTATACAACAATCAACAGGACATACTTCCTGACATGCTTCTTCACCATGAAACCCAACACATTCTGTACATAATTCTGGGTCAATGTAATAGTAATCTAAATCTTCATTTGAACCATCATCAATTGCTGTGTTAGGACACTCAGGTTCACAAACACCACAATTTATACACTCATCAGTAATTATTGTTGCCATTATTATTTCTCCTTTACTAATTAAAATAACCCTTTACTAATCCTAATTTATGAAGTAACCATATGGAAATCCATGTTAGATCAACTTCAAACCATTTTAAACCATGCTTCACTTTCTTCGGATGCCTATGATGATTGTTATGCCATCCTTCTCCAAAACTTAGTATTGCAGCCCACCAACAATTAGTGGACAAATCATTTTTAATATTGTAATTCTTATATCCCCACATATGACAAGCACTATTGACTAACCATGTTACATGATACACAAGAACTAATCTTACAAAGATTCCCCAAACTACCCAAGAGATACCACCTAGTAAATAAAATAAAATACCAAGAGCTACTTGAATATGAATGTAATGCTTATCTAAGAATTGGTAAAATTTATCTTTGTTAATATCTTTTGTATATTGTTCTATGGTCTTATCGTTATCACTATCCCGTGTATGTAACATCCATCCTATATGTGACCACCAAAATCCACGATTGGCATTGTGTGGATCATTTTCTGTATCTGAAAATTGGTGATGTTGTCTGTGATGTCCTACCCATTTGATGGGACCGTTTTGACAAGCAAGAGTTCCACAAAACACAACAAAATAGTCTAACCATTTTGGTAAATATAAACTCTTATGAGTCAAATATCTATGATAACCCAAACAGATACCAATAGAAGCAGTCAACCAATACATTACTAGCATTAGTGTTACTGCACTCCAACAAAATATCTCTGGGATCAAGGCCAATGCAGCACCGAGATGTAAAAAAACAAACCATGATATAATTGGTTTTGAAATTACTTCACTATTCAATATTATTTCTCTATGTATTCTAACCGTGTTTGTAATTTAACTATATCTTGTTGCATCTTATTGAGAGTTTGAATTACATCAGCCTTTGCTTTAGCAGATGTTGGTGATTGTATAATTGCACCATCAGGTGAAATTAGTCTGGACAATAACAATCTATGTTCTACTATTTCACTATGTAATTCTTCCATGTTGTCGTATGCAAAAGACATTAATGTACCCAGACCGGATAATGCTACACCCAATACGATTGGCACCAGGTTTTCCATCTTAATCATCTTTCCCAATTCTTTATTCATTATATCAAATTCTCCATTGAAATATCAGGTATTAGTTCATTTGGCAAGGCATCCATATCTTCTTGCCCTTGATGAAATGCGTATGTGTTCCCATACACCCTAAGAAATTTGCTGCTGTCTGGGCTTCTGTTTCTGTATCGTATATATGATCCATTATATCCTGACTTTTGTAAACACCATTCGGAAACTTCTCAATTTTCTTAGGTTCATGTGGATGAGACTTCCGAGTTTTTGGTTCATCATTCTTTTCTTTAGCACCCATATTTGGCATCATAAAAGGAACAGTAGGATGTTGTTGTTCTGGTACACTACCACCTTTTGTATGAGAACCTTCTACACTTGGTGCGTTCGGATCTATTTCCATTCCCGGTTCATGTGGGATTGGATTTTGACCAGCAGTTGCTCGTAATCTTTCAAGATTCTTTTTATAAAATCCTCCAATGTCTTTGTAAAAATCTTCTTTAGAGAGATATCCCATGAGTCTTGCTACTTCATGTCCATTATTAAACACAACAAATGTTGGAGTACCAACTATAGGATCAATTCTTTGTTCATCATATGCTCTATCAAACCATTTCGGTGCAGATGCCTCATCCATACTAATGATTCTTAATGGTAATAGTTTTGCATACTCTGATTGTGCATACGTCGGTGCAACTTCTTTCAAAAAATCTCTACAGTAACCACAAGTTTTAGTTGAAAACATTATCAACTCTGCTGCGAAAGACGTAGATACTAAACTCAATGAAAGTATTAGAGCAAGTACAATCTTCTTCATTTTAATCTCCTTTATTTAAATCTATCAAGTACATCACCAGTATTTAAATTTTCTTTAATACCAGTTAGTACATTAACCAGATCAAGTAATCTTTTGTTTTCATTCTTATAAAATGTAAGTTCTGCTTTCAATGTTTCAACAGATTCATTTCTCTTTTCTATCTGTGATTCTAAAATACATATTTGTGCGTGTGTTTGACTATCTTTAGACCAATTAGAAAAACTACTCATACTAATCTCCTATGCTGGTATAAACATTCCTGGCAAATCTCTCTCTGCCATATCTTTTGGTACTTCTCTGATGAAGGGTATTACTTCCGTGTCCATTCTTGTTATAAAAGCACTTTCCAGTTCAACTATTTCTTCACCAGTAGGCAATTGTCTTATTGCATTTCCCATTCCTGTTATTGCAGTTTGTACGTTTTCTTCTAATGCTTTTTCTGCCTGTGCTATTGTTGTTTGTGCAGTAGCAACTACTTCTGCTGATGCTCCTGCCATTTGTGCAGCTGCAACTGAAAATGCCGTGTCCAGTTGATTGAAATCAATATTATTTTCAAGTGCTGATGCAAAATTATCAGTCAACGGGACTAATGTTTCTTCAACATTACTTATTCCAGATGTTGTACCTATAGTTGGTTGTGAGTTTGGTAATTGTTGCAATACACCACTAGAATCTCTCCAAACATTTGGAAAAGTATTTGCACATGGATCAAAGTTTACACCCAATGCAAATACAGAATTAGCAAGATCAGTCAAATTTAAACCAACATATCCCTGCAATCCTATTATACTTGCATATTCGGAAACAATCGAAAGTATTTTTCCAACAGCAGCAGTACTACCAAATGTTAATGCAGATAATTCATTTAATGCGTCTCTTAGACTATTAAGAACAGGTGCCGGTACCACAACATTTGCTATTTGTGTAGTGAGAGTAGTAATAACACCAGAAAGAGAACCAGCAAGTTGTGCAAGACCAGCAGGTGTTCCCAAATTAATATTCAAGAAAACATTTAAATTATCAGTAAGACTACCTCGTAAATTATTTAAATTTATGTTTACACCACAAGTCAATGGCATTTTAATTCTCCCTTACGATACACTATTAACAGTTGGACAACTATTTGCACTAGTTCTTGACGGATCACCAGAACAAGCATGATCGACACCACTCTCATGTCTTGAAAAAGTATTAGCACCAGTATGCGTGTATTTATCACCATCCCATCTTTCGTGAAATGCACCAGTATATTGTTTAGTAGTTATACCTGTCACTTTTTGATTATATGTCCCAGTCATTTTAAATACAGTATTACCAGTAACAGATATATCACAATTAACATCTGTCGATAAACCAAGATTTCCAAGAGCAGTAATGTTAATTTCTTTAGCAGATATAAGTGTGGTATTATCTGCTACAATAGTTGCCATTGTTCCAAGATAAAGTTCCTGAAGATTACCACTAATGGTTTCATAGACATCTTTTCCTACGTTAGTTGTTCTATTTCCATCAATGTTTATTACTTGGTCTTTACCAACTTTTAAATCATCATAACCATTAATCATAATTTTACTATCAGCATGTACTTGTTTAACATCATTACCTTTAATCTTAGTTCTCATATCACCTTGAACGTATAGATGATAGTCACCTCTAACCTCTTGAACCAAGTCACCAAGATAAAGCATACGACAATCACCACCAATAGTAACATTACAAGTTCCTTTGATCTCAACATTTTTATATCCTGCTGTTATTTCATAATCATTACCTCTAATCTTAACAACTCTTGTACCGTCTGGTTGTATTTCTTCAAATGTTCCTGATTTATGGTATCTATGTATTCTTTCAGCAGTTTTTGTATCATCCCATTCTTCAACATGACCAGACTCAGTTTGTCTTACATGATTATAAGGATACATTGATGATTTTTCAACACTATTCAAATATTTTGTATCACTATCATCTACTCCACCGTATCGTGGATTTGGTTCATTCCAGTTTGCAGGTGATTCTGTTGTTTTTCCATCAGACCCAGTTACACCATATAATGAAGTGTTAGAAGTCTTTGGTATAGATGCAGTTAAGTCACGGGCATATGCAGTTGGAACATTCTTTGCTCTTGACTCTCTTTTTAAATGAAGTGATGGATGATCTTCTGGTCCTCGTGGTCGAACAGCATCTTTCAATGCAACTGGTAAACCACCTCCACCTCTTGCAAGTCTATTGGTATCAGGTTCTTTTAAAAATGTTTTTAGTGGATATGCACCTTTAGGATCATTAAAACCCTTTGATGCGTCTGCAACTTTTTGTGGTACTCCTCCAAAAGTTCCAGTTATAACAGGTTCTTGTGCATTTTCACCATCACGAAAAAAACCAAACACCCATGTACCCTCAACAGGACCCATTGGTGTCGTACCAATACCATTCATAGCTGCAGATGTTACTGGTTGACTTGGAGTGGCCCATGGCAAATGACTAGTTGGTATTCCAACACCCTCTTGTTTATTATCAGTATGGTATCCGAGAATACGAACCCGACAACGACCCAACTTCAACGGATCTATTCTATCTTCAACTACACCCTGCCACCAAACGAAATTACCAAACATATCAATCCTCTCTATCTCTTGCTTCCCTTACGGGAACTAATTGTTCATAACCATCTTTTGTTGCTTCCACTTTCATAGTATACGTTACTTTCGGATCCGTCGAATCAGTTCTTGAAAAAATATGTCTTATAGATGTAACTAAAAACTTACCAGATAAAAATTTATCATCTCCAACATCAGATTTTTTATCTTTGTCAGTTGTTTCTGGTGATGGTAAAATCAAAGTAATAGTTTCACCAACTCTTAAACTAGAATTTCCACTTACATCAAAAACTATAGTAGTACCTTCCATATGTTGTATATGTGCTGATCTTTGCTGTTTCCATTGTTCAACTTTATTATTATATATTTCATTTGCATTTATTGAATACATATTTTCATGTTTAGGAAAAAAATCAACTTTACTATCAACCATCCAACCTAAATTTGGTTGGTTTACAGGTTCATCTATTGGTGCATGAGATGTTCTAGGCACATCAGCAATTTTTAATTCCATATCAGAATTAGATATGGGTGGATAAATACCACAATGATTTAAACCAAACCAATCATTAAATCCATTATACTCATGTTGTTGTATTGTTTTTGTTGTAATATCATGTGTAATTAATTTTGATGAGTACATTCCCTTCTTGGTATTTTCTATTTTATCAAAATTCTTGGTAAAATAAAACTTTTCAATCTTAAATATATCCTCTGATATAAAACTTGTACCAGTAGGGTCATCTACTCTAGGTCGGTGAATAAATTTAACTCTTGGTTCTGCACCAATCAATGTATCTAAACTAACGAAATGTGATTCATCCATTGTTTCATAATAAAGATAATTAACACCATTACCATCTTTTTTAGTTGCACGTTTTGCCAACCATTGTATTGCCTGTATTGGTGTCAAATTAGGAATAATTATATTTTCAATTCTATCAGTAGGTTCAAAGAAAAGTCCTCTGTCACCATCAAAAAGATAATTAAAAAATATATCATCAACAATAAAACTTATTGATTTTCCATTGTATGATTTAGATACTTTGGAATGTTGACTACTCATACATTTTTCTGAAACACAACTTAAAGTAAATGCCTGTGCCTTTGGTTTAGTGAAATATCTGTCTGTAAGAGAATTAACATGAAGTCTCGGAGGTACTATGCTATGTTTTTCTTCATCTCCAACACCATCATAACCAGAAAGAACAATATCAACATCAATAGTTTCTTCACCAACTATAGGAAGTTTGTATGGAATGTTATGTGAATCTGTCAAAACAATATTTGCAGATAAAAAAGATTTAAATATATTTTCATATATATTTAATTCTAAAAGATGTGGTTCTAGATTATAACTTCCAGTAGAAGCATATATCTCTAACTTTTTAATAGTAACATCGGTTGCGTTTCTTTGTTTTGCCATTACAATTTACTCTATATTAGTTCTTTAAATTCTTTAATAATTTGTGGAACATATTCAGGTTTAATTATCTGAATTGTTCTTTTAGCATCATTTTTTCTTTCTTCATATAGAAAATTAGTTATTGCTGTTGATGAACCTGCTTGAGTTCCATCGGAGTCGATGACAGTTCCAGCTGCCTCTACTTCATATCTAACTTCATTTTTAGTTCCTTCGTTTGTTACAACTTCATAGTGATGAACAGCATTAATATCAGCATATTTCTTTGCCGTAAACTTTTGTAGATCATAATATGTTAAAGGCCAATCATAATAAGGATCAGTTATATAGTTTGCATACATAATAATCCAATGAAGTGTCGAATCACCATAAATTTGATGTGCAAGAGTATCTGCTCTATCACCATCTTGAATAAAATACATTTCAAATACTGCTCTATCAGTAACATCTAATTTTTTTCTATTTCTTACTAAAACATTTGTAATTACATCAAAACGTGGATCATTTTTTTTGCCACGAACATCATAATTGATTGTTGGAAAATAATTAAAATATGCCATTAGAAGTTTCCTCCAATATTTTTAAAATCCCCAGTAGAAGTATTTCCAAACACATCTTCTTGAGTAACAATTTCTGTTTCCTCAAATGATAAATTAAGAGTAATATCTGCTGGAGCACCATTTTCTAATGTTCTCCATCCTTGACCAGTATAATTTGTTCCAACAGTTTTTAAAACACAAAATTTTATTTGTGGTAGGTTTTCATTTATATAATATCTTCCACCACTACCAGATTTTTCATCTGCATCTTTTACTAAAAACTCAATAAGAAATTCTTTCGGGTATGCAAACAAACCTGCTTGACCAGCACTTTTAAAACTTGGTCTTGAATATGCTCTAAAATTTCTGATTATTTCTTGTGTCACAATAACCTCTTCTTCATTTCTGGGTCTAAAAACAAATGAAAATTCAAATGGTCGAAAACCAACACCTTGAAATGTTTGTTCTTTATATGGATTTGCTTTAATGTTAAAGGTAGATTCTATTCCACTACCAACAGCTGAACTTGCACCTAAAATAGTACCAAGTACAGCACCAGCAACTTTTCCTCCACCTGAAAGTGCAGCACCAGCAGCACCACCCAGTAAAGCACCAGAATTTGCTAAAGCACCGGCACTAGCAGCACTTGCAACATTGCCACTCAAAAGACCACCCACAAGAGCACCTAAATCTGTGCCAGACCAATCAACTGCTTCATTATATATTAAACTATTAGGCATTGCCAAGTATATACTTCTAATATGACGTTTTGCTAATTCTGTTGGTGTTGGTGCCTGTAATTGCCTACTTACACTTACAGCTGCTCTGCCTGCTGCTCCTAAGACATCTTGTTCCTCTGCAGGTTCTAGATCACGAAACATTCTTGCCTGATTAACATCAGCATCATTTTGTTCTCTCCGTTGAGCTAAGGGAAAACGTGGGGAACTTGTTAAATTATTGTCAAAACTATTGTCAGATATTTCACTTGGTTTAGATGCTCTTTGAACAGTTCTATCATCAGGAGTAGTTGATAAAGCATCTTCTTTGACTTTTTTCAAATCAATACTTTGTCTTTCATAAATACCAAATCGAATAGCCTCAGGATAAAACAATTCTGTAGATTCCAAATCTGATGGAAATATTAAACTGTTAAGTAGTTCTGTATTTTGTTCTTTTAATTGTTGTACACTTGGCATTTATGTTCTCCTACTTCTTTTTAATGTTTCTCTCCAAACCTGTTTAACATTTTGTCCTGCATTTCCTACTGTTAAAAATCTTTCTGTTTTTGGAATAGAAATTGTGTTTTCCCATTCAGTCGGTGTAATCTGAATCGCTGCTGATGTTATTCTTCTTTTTAAATATTTTTTAAAAGATATTTTTGCATCTCTAAACTTCAAAGTTGAAAATATTAACTTCCTAAAACTCTTGGCAAGTAAACGACTATCATTTGTCAATGGGTTATCACTAAAATATTTTCGCATTGCTTCAAATAACTCTAATCTTCTTTTGATTTCCATATAATGAAAATTTAGTCCTTCAAATACTCCGTTTTTTATTCCTTTTGTTACCATAACTAACGGAAATAAATCATAATACCCAGAAACCCTTGTTATGGGACTGTATCTAAAAACATACATATTCCCCGTAATGATTGGTTTTACTTTGCCTTCTATTCCTCTTATTTTCATTGTCTTATATTTATAATAGATTTCTAGGTTATTTTTTGAGGCCTAAC
>Ga0114932_10003934_pt1 | contig 14185 bp, 22 predicted proteins | sample 2SBtaG_2_FD_87286 | JGI IMG/M metagenome (GOLD analysis project Ga0114932, IMG submission 87286) | Deep subsurface microbial communities from Kolumbo volcano to uncover new lineages of life (NeLLi) - 2SBTROV12_ACTIVE470 metaG | ecosystem: Environmental > Aquatic > Marine > Volcanic ...
GGTGGTGATGGTTTAGCGTATACTATAACTGGATCTTCCGTTCATTATGCAGGTGGTGGTGGCGGTGGTGCGAATCCATCCGCACCAAATAATGGTATTGGTGGAGCTGGTGGAGATGGTGGTGGTGGACAGGGAGGAGTAGTTTCACCATTACCATCTCCTCCTGCAGGTGCAGGTAATGCAGAATATGGAACTGATGGCACTGGCGGCGGCGGTGGTGGTGGTGGTGCTCTTAATGCCGTTAACAGAAGAGGGGGAAATGGTGGAAGTGGTGTTGTTATTGTTGCTTATGCCAACTACTAAATAGGGAGAAGAATATGGGAATTAAATCTAACAATCCAATAGAATCTTACTTTGATTTTTTTAGTAAGAGTGGTAAAAATGCAATGCCAGTTGTACCAGTAACTCCTGTAACAGCAACAGGAGGAACAAAAGCGACTCCTGGTGATGGTTATGTTTATCATCTTTTTAGTCCTACTGATCCTGGAAATTTTGTTATCACAGCTGGAAATCAGGTAAGTATTGATTGCCTCATCGTTGGTGGTGGTGCTGGTGGTGGATATGACCGTGGTGGTGGAGGAGGTGCTGGTGCATTCAGACCTGAGACTTTATCTGCTGCGGTGGGAACTCATCCTGTTAGCACTGGTAATTTGGGTATTGGTGATCAAGCAGCTGGTGGTTCTGCTCAGAGTGGTGGAGCTACAAATTTCGTATATAATGGTACTCCTTATGCTGCACCTGGTGGTGGAGGAGGTACTTCAGATGGTGAATCAGCAGGAGGAGATAATGGTGGATCTGGTGGAGGTACAACTGGTTCACCCGTAGGAGGTACACCTTGGGCTGGTGGAACAGCTACTAACTCCGATTATGGATTTCCAGGTAAAGGAGCATTAGGTTCGACTGGAACTGGTGGTGGTGGAGGTGGAGCAGGAGGTGGTGGACCTGATACTCCTGGACCTGGTTCATTCCCAACTTCCACTGCTAATATTGCGGGACCTGGTAAAACTCTTCCTTGGATTCCTACAAGTTATGGTTCGAGTGGATACTTCTGCGGTGGTGGAGGTGGTGGAGGATATCAGCAACCGACAGGAACTGCTCAATCACCAATTCCTGGTGGAGGTGGTCGTGGTGGTGTTGATGGTCCACCAGGAACAATGAATGCAGAAGACGCAGTAGCAAAAACTGGATCTGGTGGTGGAGGTGGTGCTGGAGGTGGTGATAGAACTGGTGGTGATGGTGCAGTCGGTATACTTCTAATTCGTTATTCAGTATAAATAATCAAAAGAGTATAATAAAAAATGGGTATTCGTTCACAGGGTGATCCTACACAATCTTATGACGATGTATTTGCAGATACTGGGAAAGGAGCTGGTGTAGTTGTTCCACCATCAGCAACATCACCATTAGATGCAACTGGTGGAACAAAATCAACTCCTGGTGATGGGTATGTCTATCATCATTTTGCTAGTAGTGGATCATTAGTTGTTAACAGTGGTTCGGCAGAAGTAGACTATATAATCGTTGGTGGCGGCGGTGGTGGTGGATGGGATAGAGGTGGTGGAGGTGGTGGTGGTGCTTTTGTACCAGGAACTATACCAAAACCTCATGTAACAACTGCAGGAGCTGGTACTTTTCCAGTATCTATTGGTTCTGGTGGTACTGGGTCTACTACAACTGCAACTCGTGGAGTTAGTGGGGGTAATACTAGCTGGGCTATCCCTACACCAACCTCACCAACAGGATTATTAGCCAAAGGAGGTGGAGGAGGTGGAGGTGGACCTGGATCGGGTAATCCACCAAGTCCCTCAGGAGGTGCAGGATTACCTTCTAGTGGAGCATCTTCTGACGATCCTTTTGGTGGATCTGGTGGAGGTTCGGAAGGATCTTCTTGGGGAACAAGCAACCGAGGCGGTGGTTCTGGAACATACGGAAATCCAGGATTTAAGTGGGGAGCTGGATCAGGTCCTAACCAACCCTACACTGGAGGTGGTGGTGGTGGAGCAGGATCTGGAGGTCCTGATAACACCTCCCAATCTGATGGTGGAAATGGTTCCCCCAACCCTTGGGCTTTACCAACATGGGGAGATTCTCAAAGCTTCGCTGGCGGTGGCGGCGGTGGTGGTGCTGGTGCAGGTGTTGCTGGACCTGGTGGTGGTGCTGCAGGAAGAAGTCCAACTACTCCAAATCCTGCCCCTGGTGGTGATGATAACACTGGCGGTGGCGGTGGCGGTGGATCAGGTGGTGGTGCAACAGTTAATGGCACACCTGGTGGATCTGGTGTTGTTATGATTCGTTATAGTGCTACATAGGTTAAACAATTATGGCTAATCAGTATTTTGCTGAATTAAATATAAATAATGTAGTTACTAATGTCATTGTCCTAGCGGAAGGTGATATAGTAAATGTGGGTCTTGGTGTTGGATCTCAATGGGTAGAAACTTTTATTGATGGTAAAAGGGGTAATTATGCAGGTATAGGGATGACCTATACTCAGAATGTTGCAACAATGGGTGTTGCTTCAACTGATATATTCATAAGTACAAAACCTTTTGTATCATGGTCAGTAGGAGTAGGCACTGCACGTTGGTATGCTCCTATTTCTTGTCCTGCATTAACAGCAGATCAAGAAGCAGCACATATGTCCTATCATTGGGATGAATCTGCATATCAAGCAGATAATACTAAAGGGTGGGTCTTATTTGATCCTTCAGCATAGGGTTAACTCTTACCTAAATAACTAAAAAGTAATAAGATGGCGATAGGAAGACCGATAACATTAACTGCTAATGTTGCGTCCAAAACAGTAAGTATAACTGCCACAGAAGGTCAGACCTTGTTCCAACCATCTGGTGGATACCGCATCAATCAGATTGCGGTATTTCGTAATGGTACTCGTTTAGTTGATGGACAAGATTTTACAGCAAGAGATGGTGCATCTGTAACTTTACTTTCAGGTGCTGTTCTTAATGATATTTTAGAGTTTCAGATTCTTGATTCTTTTAATGTTGCTGATGCTATTAATGCTAATTCATCCACTCAGACTATTGAGGGTACATTAACAGTTCAGGGTGGAGTTACTGGTTCTCAGATTGGTATTCAGTCTGGTGGAACTGCCATTGGTACAGGACGTACTGTAAACTTTATTGGTTCAGGTAATACTGTTATTGATAAGGGTGATGGAACTATTGATGTTAGTATCTCTGGTTCTGGTGGTGGTGGAGGTATAGGAACTGGTATTAACTATTCAGATGATACTTCATCTCCTTTCAGTTATATTGATAAGACTGCACATGTTTCTGAAGACTTGATGCTTGATACTACAAAAGCAGGTACAAGTCCTTCTTATATTGTCAGTGTAATTCCAGATATTGTTATTGCTTCTGGTATTGCTGTTACCGTTGGTGCTGGTAAAACTATGGTTATTGATGTCCTACAAATTGGAGACCTATAATGTCTATAATTGTTGCTGATACCTTTAAGGCTAGAGTTGTAGGAGCTGCTATAACTACTGAATATGGATTAAATGTTGGAGGTGCTCTGACTGCTACTTCATTTTCTGGTGATGGTGGTAATTTAACTGGGGTTAGTGGTTTTGCAACTGCTTTGGGTAGTAGTGGTTTCTTAAATTCAGTATTCCAAACTCCAAAGAGTGAAGGAGTTGCTGCTGGTACATCTATACAACTTAGTGGAGAAGATCAGTGTGGTAATATAGTATTTACTAGAGTTCAAAGAATTGATGTAGGAACTGGTGCAACAGTAACAGTAAGCACAGGTACTACCTTTATAATGAATGTGTTGAACGTATTTTAATTTGCATAAATAAAACATAGAAAAGGAACGTAGAAACCAATGTCTGAAATTAGAGTATCCACTATTGTCAATGAGGCGAATACAGATGGTCCTCTATTGGCAGGTATAACTTCTGTCACTGATGCCACTCAGTCTACTTCCACTACAACAGGTGCATTCGTTGTAAGTGGTGGTGTTGGAATAGCAAAGAGTCTTCATGTTGGTGGTAACGTCACTGTTGGTGGTACGTTAACTTATGAAGATGTAACTAATCAAGACGTTATAGGATTAGCAACATTTAGATCTGGTGCTCAATTTGGTGCTTCTGGTGTAGGTGGAACGATAAGAGCAAATGGAGATACTACTTTAGTTGGTGTTGTAACTGCTACTGGAGGTTTTTCTGATACTACTTTAACTAATACTAGAGTTGTTTTTACTACTAGTGGAAAGTTAAGTGATAATGCTAATTTAACTTATGATTCTTCTAACGCAAAATTAACTTCCACACAGTTTGTTGGTATTCTTACAGGTGGAACTGCTAGTGGTGCAACTGTTGGTGTAGGTACTACTTCTACAATTATAGGAGTAAGTGAGGGAGCAACACAAAATAGTTTTGCAGGTATTCTAAAAGAGAAAGGATCAATTCAAGCAACGAATATTACTAGTGGAACGGTTGATTTAGCAAGAGGAAATGTTCAATACTTTAGTAGTAATGGATCGGGTGCAACCACTGCTGCAATTACATATAAAGGTGGAAATAACGTCAGTGGATTTATGACCACAGGAGATAATATTTCGGTAAGTCTAATTAGTTTACCAAATAACTCTGAATATATTAATGCAGTGACGATTGATGGTGCTGCTGTAACAGAAGAATGGTCAGGAGGAACACCTTCAACCGCTAGTGGAGGAGCTTCAACTGTTACTATTACAACAATTAATATATTCAGAAAAGATCAAACAGGCACACCAAATAGTGATTATTTGGTACTGTGTGCTGCTACTAATTATGAGTAGGAGGGGTAACTAATGATTAATAATCAATGGCATAAAAAAGAAAAACCACTTTTAGGATTATTGGGTTCTGGTGGTGGAATGGCTCAAAGTGGTGGAGGCGGTGGTGGTATTGATGCTAGTGGTGGAACAAAATCAAATCCTGGTGATGGATATACTTATCATTTATTTACTTCATCAGGTAGTCTTGTTGTAAACAGCACACCTGATCCAACAGCATCTATTGATTGTCTTGTTGTCGGTGGTGGTGCTGGTGGTGGATTTGACCGTGGTGGTGGAGGAGGTGCTGGTGCATTTAGACCTTTAACTCTCACTGTTAATGTTGCAACTCATCCAGTAACTATTGGTGCTGCTGGTGCTGGTGGAGTTCCAGGTAGTGGAGGTGCTCCTGGACGTCCTACATATAATAACAATGGTGGTGGTGGTCAAGGTGGTGATACTACATTAGTTTATGGTGGTACTCCATATGTCGCTGGTGGTGGCGGTGGCGGTGGTGGTACTGGTAGTCAAAAACATGGAATTCCTGGTTTGAATGGTGGTGGCGGTGGTGGTGCTGGTGGTGGTCCAGACCATAATGGAGGAACGACTCCAGACCCTACTATGTCAAATCCTGGAAAACTTTGGGCTCATACTGGTCCTTTTTACTTTATTGGTGGTGCAGGTGGTGGTGCAGGATCTGGTGCATCTCCAACTATAGCTAATCCATATCCATACACGTCACCTGGTCCTGGTACTCCAGTAGATAATGCTAATCAAAGTGATGGAAAGACTCTTCCTTGGATACCATCATCTTTTGGTGTGGGAGGTAGATTCGCTGGCGGTGGTGGTGGCGGTGGTGGTGCAGGTGCTGGTACTGTTCCTGGTCCTGCTCCACAGAAAGCAGGTTCAGGAGTTGGAGGAAGTCCAACATTAGAACGTACTGATGCAACTGCTAGTACTGGTTCTGGTGGAGGAGGTGGTGCTGGTGGTGGTACTCTAACTCCTGGAGGAAATGGAGCTGCTGGTGTAGTATTATTCCGTTATTCAGGAACATAAGAGACACTTAACAAACTGGTACACAAAAACCCCGTCCGCAAGGATGGGGTTTTATACTGTATATATCGCAATGATTCAGTGAATTTAACATCATCAGAGAAACTCCTATTCATCGCATCATTTATGTGGATGATGAACTGGGGTGTCCGTTTAACACAATCTTTTATAGGTTATGCTCTTTCTTAGTCACTCAGGTTATAACTATAGTGAAAGAAGGTGTGAACGAATTGTACAGTGGTTCGTGAATGAATACCTTCCTCGTCACAAGTTCCAACTTCATATTGCCCACAAAGGACTCTTGAGAGAGGGTGTATTTGGTTGGACATGGACTACTGATTCTCAACACAGACCTCGTGAATTTGAGGTGGAGGTGCATAATCGTATGACACCAGAGGATTACACTAAAACCCTCTTACATGAACTGTGGCACGTTCTACAACATGTAAAGGGTACTCTTAAAGATAAGCATAATAAACGTCTTTGGAAGGGTATAGACCATTCTGAGACTGATTATGATGATCAACCTTGGGAGAAGGAGGCACTACAAATGGAAGAGGTGCTTTATAAAAAATACACCCAATTCCTACTTGATTCCTACATTTGACAAATTCTATTTTTCCTTTATAATGATGAAAACTGCAATCAAAACTGAGTTTCTCTGTGTTAAACCACGTTCGGATTACGCACAGGAAATGTTTGAACACTCTATGTATAAGTTACATTCATGTAGAGTAGTGTGGAGAAAAAACGGTGAAGTTGGTCTTGAATCAATTACTAACCGTTATAACTTTACAATACGTGAATCTGGTGATGATGATTGGGAAGTTATTAAATAAATAACAATATGATAGAAATTCTTCTTGCTACTTCTCTTCTTACTTGTGAGTCATCACAAGAGATAGTGGATGGTATTATTAAATCTAATGTAGCAAGTAGAGAAGAACTTATTGAAGTTATTAAAGAAAACACTGAACCTACATGTTATGAAAGACCAGAAAACACTTGATGAAAAAGTAACACCTCATGAGAAATGGGATAGAGCTCGTTCTATCTTTATTGAATCTTTAATGCAACCTGATCATCATCTACGTAGTTGTGCTTATAATCAACAATGTTATGATGAGTTGATGGAGATTAGGGATGATGTTATTGATAAAACTAGAAATATGATTAATCCTAGAGTTCCAGCATCAAAATTTGGAGAGAAGAATGATCATGTAGAACCCACCATTACTACACCTAATGGTGAGATTAGTGAAACTTTAATGAGTGGAGCATTGGGTGACTATTATATGACAGAGAAGAGAGAGTACTAGGCATAAATTTTTGTTGCGTTAAGTTGCGAAATGAACACAAATATGATATAAATAGTATTAGTCACCGAAAGGTACAATACGGAGAACCAAATGCATTAAAGGTGTATATTATGTGTAAATTTATGGAGAAGATTAATGCACAACTTAATATCTTATAATCAACTAGCAGGAGAAGAAACTTTCGATCCCGATAATGATCTAATCGCAGATTACTATCAGTGTTTAATCGAATGTGATGAGAGTCAATCAGTTTGTAAACGTATATGTAAGGAGGTTTTAGTTTAAGTAAACCTTAGCAAAACAAGAATCAATAACCCCTTGACTTTTTAGTTGAGGGGTTTTATACTGTAAAAAAAGAGGTCTAATGGCGAATGACAGTGATTTAATCCAAGAACTTAGAACTATTGTTGAAAGATTGGGTGGAACAATGGAGAGGATAGACGGATATAAAAGTGAAGGTCGTCAATATAAAAAAATTGTGATAGAATATGATTCAAGAGAGTGGAAAAGAAATGAGATTTAAAGCACTTGTCCATGTCAGATTGAGAGGATCTGTATCTGATGCTGCTGGTAATGCAGTTATGAAAAACGTGCATTTAGTTGCTCCCAGTCTTAAACCTCATTTGTTGAGGATAGGTAAAGCAATAGACTTCTGGTTTGATGCTGAGACTGAAGAGATAGCAAGAGAAGAAATGGATCTTCTATCTGATAGGATGCTTTCCAATACTGTGATAGAAGATTGGAGTTATGATTTGATAGAAACGGAAGAGACTGGTATAGGAAATATATCAAATGATAATGCAGGTACATCTAAACACCACCTATTTGATAACAATGATACATAACACAGATGCTATGGAACAAATGAAAAATCCCCTCAGTCCAGTTAAGATGGTAAGAGAAACTTACTCTCGCTGGTTACAGAAGAATATAACTGAGGTACAGGTACAGTTTAAGGATGAAGAACCTGCATGGATACCTTACACAACACTATTAGCAATGCAAGAGACAGATGAGGGATGAACTGTTAGAACTATTAAAGAAGGATGCTTATAAAAAGGGTGAATATACCCTGTCATCTGGAAAGAAGAGTGAGCATTATGTAAATTGTAAACCAGTTACATTAAGTGGTAGAGGTCTTACTCTTGCTAGCTTATTGATGTTACAACAGGTGAAAACTTCCTATGTTGCTGGTCTTACCTTAGGTGCTGATCCCTTAGTGAGTGGTGTATCATTAGTGTCTGCTCTTGATAGTAGATTAGTGAATGGTCTTATCGTAAGGAAGGAGGCAAAGGGTCATGGCACACAGGCATGGATAGAAGGATTGCTACCACCTGAGGGAACTATTATCACAGTATTGGAAGATGTAATCACTACTGGTGGTTCTGCCATCAAAGCAGTAGAGAAATTACGTGATGCTGGTTATGTCGTGAATACTGTCGTTTCTATCGTAGATCGACAGGAAGATGATGAAGCTAATGCTGCCATGAAATTGTCAGCATTAGAACTTAAAAGTCTCTTCACACTAGATGAAATAGCATCTATATAATAATAGTTTGTATAACACATTACAATGGCAACTATCACATTACAATCACCTGATGGATCAACTGAAACCTTTGAATGTGATGAAGATACATTTATTTTAGATGCACTCGAAGAGGAAGGTTTAGATCATCAATCATCATGTAGATCTGGTGCTTGTTCATCTTGTGCAATGAAACTTGTAGAAGGAACTGTTAATCAAGAGGAACAAACTTTTCTTGATGATGAACAAATGGAAGAAGGTTATGTATTAACTTGCGTGGCATATCCCACATCTGATGAAATTACATTACTAACAGAACAGGAGGAAAATCTGTACTAAATACTAGTCCAGACGTAAATTAATATGGTTAATGTCAAACTTATCAGACAAAAAAGCAGCAAAGAAAATTATTAAACTTGCAAAAAAACATCCAGAGTGGTATAGTGAACAAGATGTATATTATGCTAAAAAAGTTAGAAAACAACTTAGACAAGAGAAACAAGCACGAAAGGAGAATGAACTGAATGAATCAGGAGTATAGTGAAAAGGAATATTGGGAAGGTAAAGTTCCTGATGAATTGTTTGAAGAATACTTAAATAAGTATGGTTATGAATACACCCCTACTGATTATCACAAAATTCCATCACGTTATTAATTATGGCACTATCTGAACAAACACTAGATCATTTACTTGAAGCAGAAGGTAACATTAGAGCAGCAATTAAATGTGCTGCGGTGAATGAAAAACCATTGGTTGTAACTCAATTATCTAAATTATTATATGATATTGATCAACTTAAAGAGTTTGAGAAGTTGCAAGATATTGTAGATGCTCACATGAAAAATAGTGATTAAGTATTAAGTTATACTATAATAGTATAAAGACAATATAAAATTTATAGATAAATCATATAACTATGTTATAATATCCTCACATACCACCATAGAACTATGATTAACCTAGACGAGCGATACCTATCCTACTTGGATGGTAGTAAGAAGATGAGAATAGATGGCATAGAAGAAAAGGTTGAATCTTATGGTTGGCACTGTGATGGTAATGATATTATGGGTCACTATGTAACTACAGAGAATTATAAGTTGTTTTACAATATGGAAGGAGGATTCACTAAAATGGTTGCACTAGAGGAACTGTCACAACCTCTTCCCAAACCTGCTCTTGTTGATGTATAATAGATTATAGATAAAAATTAAAAAATGAAAATAGCACTTGCGGCATTGTTGGCACTCACTCCTGTTTCTGCTCTTGCGGATGATTATCAAGCAGGATACTCTAATCAGAGAACATGCCATAAGACAGAATATAGAGAGGAATATATTCCAGGAACAGAGGATAATCCTGGTTATGTAAAGTCATGGAAGGATACTATTGAAGTTCCATGTGAAGATGTTAATCCTGATGTTGGATGGAGAAGAACTACACCACCAGAAAGACCATATTATCGTAGGCATGTAACTGTTTATGAGGACACTAATGATTGTAGTGATGGTAAGATTGCTGGTGGATTACTAGGTGGTGGTATTGGTGCTGCTGTATCAAGAGGTGATGGACGCTGGTGGGCAATTCCATTAGGTGCAGTTGTTGGTAGTCACATTGGATGTGATCTTGCTGGAGGTTGATAAAGGGGGTCATCCCTAAAGTGTTTCTATTTTATACAATGATTTTGTGATGACATCTAAAGGATTTGGTAATAAGATATATGCTTATACTGATGAGGATCGGTATGAGGGGAGGATTGCAAGAAAGTTAAGACCTAGATTAAAAGTAGGTGGTACTGGTAGAGAAGTAGCAAAAGATCGTATTGATGAGCAAGATGGAACTTCTCAACCAGTAGCATTAGTTCAAAAGAGAGTTTATACTACAACTTTTTGGGACACTGGATTCCATAAATGGTTGGAAGATCATGGATATGTGAGAGTTCGTAAGAATCGTGAGTGGTTTGAGATTTATGTTGAAGAACTTGATAAAGAGATTGAAGCATATTCTAAGCATTTAGAAAGTTTTTCTTATGAGATTAAAGGAAATTATATTCCACGCACATTACAAACTAAAGTATCTGAGGAAGTTTGTAATCTTTGGAATGGTAATACTATTATTCAACCATTAGATCTTTGTCCTCGATTTGGTAAAGACTTTACTCATCTTGATGTATTCAAGAGATCAGGATTTCGTGTAATGATTATTGCATCCTATTGGTTAGGATCAAATGAATCTTTAATTAAGACTGTTAACGAGAGATTGGATGTGTCTGCTGATATTGAAGTTATTAAACCAAATTATGATTTATATGTAAAAGCACTTAGAGAAGGAAAACGTGTATTGATTGATGTATCATTGCATGTAGATAGTGATAAGATTGATAGTCGTCTCTTGGATGTTCTTAAAGAAGAAGATGCTTTAATTGTTGTAGATGAAGCAGATTATGGTGCATGGACAGATACTTCTAGGTCTATTCTTCACCAATATAGTGAGTGTGGTAATAACTTAGTTTTGCTATCTACTGGTAGTAATATTGAACGAGCAATGATCGGAGCTAAAGGTGATATTCAAACTCCTATTAGATATACTTATGCAGATTTAATTACATTGAAGAAACAGGGTGACGAGACTTATAAAGAATTGGTGGAAGTTACTTGTTATAATTTAGATGCTACTCAAGCATTTATTGATGAACAGCATAATATGTTACCTGAAGATCGTCTTAATATGAAAAAACTCTTTGATAAGAGAAATACTCATGTTCAACGTGAATTTAAGAAACAAGTATTATTTGATAAAGAAAGAGGTAACGATGTATTTGGAATCTACAGTCGTCATTGGGGTCAGATTGATCATCCTGCTGTTATGGTGTGGTGTCCTACTACTAAATCAAATTTAAATAGTTTGGCAAAAGTGTGTAAAGATCCTGATTATAATATTATTGTGTTGCATGGTGATGAGCATACAAATAGGGGTGCTGAAGAATATGTAGAAGAGTCTATTAAACAAGCAAAAGAGGAGGGAAAAGAAGGTACAGTCATTTTTTCATGTGGTATGGGTGCTAGATCTTTTTCTATTCCTAATATTATTGCTACTGTAGATTGTTTTGATGGTGGATCACTCGCTCCTGCCACTCAACGTGCTTCACGTTGTTTAACACCAGGATGTGATAAAGAAATGAGTTTAGTTGTTAACTATACATTTAATCCTAATCGAAGTTCATCTTTTGAAACTGATTTAATCTCTTCCGAGATTAATAAGGATGGTGATACTGATTCTGCTGTAAGGAGAATTCATGGAGTTATTAACACTCTTAAGGATAGAGACACTTTCATGTCAGAGAAAGACTTTCGTGAATATATTACTTCCTCACAGAATCTAAGGAATATGGCATCTGCAACTATAGATTACTCTGAGATGTATAATAATACTGAACTGCGTGAGTTGTTGCATGATATGAAGAAACAGATTGATACTAATAAAAAGAAAGGTATTATTGATGATGCTAAAACCTATATTGATAATAAAGAGAAAAAGAAAACACAGAAAGAAATTAATGAAGAAAGAAAGGCACAATTAGACTTTAGATCTAAAGTTTTGAAAATAGTTAATAGTGCTGGAAATATTTCATATCTTGCATTGAATACTAAATCATTTAAAGAAGGTTTAGAGATTATTTCTAATGATCCTGATAAGGATCTTGCATATAAAAGTCTTGTAGGATTAAATGCTTCTGTTGTACTAGATAAATTCTATCCATACTTTAATAAGACTTATATGGATTTAATTGTCTCTAAAAACACAATCTCTGGAACATATAATGATTTTAGTTATGAAACTTGTGATCATCCAATAGGATTATTTGATAATGTAATTAATAACACAATAAATAAAAATATCCTTTACTTTGCTAAAGAACCTGGTTTTGGTGTTTTAGATGATTTAGAGAAATGTTCTGTTAATAATAATGTGACTGTGGTTTCATGCTCTCGTGGATATGTTGATTTCTATCGAAAAAAAGGATATAATGTTGTTGGTTTAGATGATGATTACCTTCTACCTATTCTATTAAGTATGAAATTTGATGTCCTATTAGCTAATTTTCCTTTTGGTGATGATAATAGTCCAGGAAATAAAAGAGGTGGTAATCCATTATGGTTTAAACTAACTCAACTTGGATTTAAGTTCCTAAAGGATGATGGTATTGCTTGTATCATTAGTCCAACAACTATTGTATCGGGTGCTGATACTTTTACGAAGGGATTTTTAGGTAAAGATCGTCAATATGATTTGAAAGATGTAGATTTTAGTGCAGATGATCATTTTGATGTGGGTACAAAAATTTGTAAATGGACTGCCATTAAGAGTAAAACAGAGGGTAATAAAGTAAAGATTAATGATGGAAGAGAGTTAGATACTGATAATACTTTACACATCACTAGAGATTCAAAGTTGGATAATATTCTGTCTCAATTATTTTATGCTAATGAACCTAAATTAAATTTTAATGTTTCTAAAGCATATGATTATCGTGCAGTCGCCAAATATCTTAAAAAGAATGATCTTCCTGTAGAGTGGGCAAAAGATTTAAAGCAGGATAAGGATGATATTTATTGTCATAGAGTTAATATCAATGGAAAAATTAAATATTCAAGAGTAAAGTATATTAATGATGGTGTATGGAGAGTATTTTATCCTCAATTACAAGATCCTACAGATGTGACTGTTGATAATAAAACAGAAGCAGGGGGTTCCACATTTACAATGGTTTTTAATAATGAGGAGGATGCAAAACAAACTCAGAAGTATTTGATTGATCCAATTTATGATTGGATAATTGATAAAACAAGAGTAAATGGTCGTGTTACAAATATCATTTCTAAGTTTCCAAATGCACCTATTGAAGAAGTATTAAATACTGAGTCTTTAGGTTACATTCAAGAACAACTTGCAAATGCCAGTTAAGAATACTCATAATAAAAATGTAGGATCATCTATTGATCGTTCTAATGAACGTATAGATGTAACTGGAGAAGTGTTCACTCCCCTTGAATTATGTACTAAGATGGTGAATGAAATACCAATAGAAAAATTAAAAAATCCAAACTCTACATTTATAGATCCCTCGGCAGGTAATGGTAATTTTATTATTGCATTAAGAGATAGGTTGAAAGAGTATCACTCAGAAGAACATATATTAAATAATATGCTTTATGCTGTAGAATTGATGGAGGATAATCATAAAGAAATGTGTGAACGTGTAGGTATTCCAGTAGATCATCCACATTATGTCTGCCATGATGCACTTACCTATGATTATAGTTTTGGTGAACCTGAAGGTGTAGAACAGTTTATGTTATAATGGGGGTCATGCCTAAACTGTCCTTATGGTGTGAGAGATACGTGGTTCTACTGCCCCGATTAAGTTTGGGGGTTCAGGTGTAAGCGATTCCCAGTAGGTAAATTTGGGCATAGTAGGTGAAACCTCTGTCGATGCCCCA
>Ga0114932_10003936_pt1 | contig 14180 bp, 10 predicted proteins | sample 2SBtaG_2_FD_87286 | JGI IMG/M metagenome (GOLD analysis project Ga0114932, IMG submission 87286) | Deep subsurface microbial communities from Kolumbo volcano to uncover new lineages of life (NeLLi) - 2SBTROV12_ACTIVE470 metaG | ecosystem: Environmental > Aquatic > Marine > Volcanic ...
ATGTGATAGTACCTGCGACATGAATATCAGTGCGAAAAATGTTTCTGACGGATTTTCCCATACCGCTCCTGTGGGTTCCTTCCCGGCCAATCCCTGGGGACTTCATGATATGACAGGAAATGTATACGAATGGACCTCAGATTGGATGGATGACAAATATTATATGAAAAGCCCAAAAAATAATCCCAAAGGACCGAAGCGCACCAATCCTACAGACCGAAAAGGGGGAGGGGTTCGAAAAGTGCTTCGTGGTGGAGCCTGGGCAAGCAACGCAGACAGTCAACGATCTGCAGCTAGAAAAGGTTTCGTGGTAGATTACCGGATCGACCTTTTTGGTTTTCGCTGTGTGTTTTAACCGGGCGGTGCCCGGAACGGGTACTTAGGGGATTGTTTGACGCCGCAATAGCGAATTCCCCAAGGTAAAATAATTTCGGTTATGGGTTGTTTGTTAACTCTGACTTTATTATTTTCCCGGTTGCGGTTTTGGGGAAGGACTCATGAAACTCAATCAAATCGGGAATCATGAATGCAGGCAGGTTTTTTCGGCAGAAATTTTTGAGCTCCTGCTCTGTAGCATCGGTGCCTTCTCGCAACACGATACAGACTTTTACTTTTTCTCCAACCCGGTCATCAGCGATTCCCACCGCTGCAACTTCTGCAGGGGCAGGGTGACCCATCAAGGCATTTTCAATGGCTAATGGGGAAACATTCTCACCCGCGCGGATGATGAGATCTTTTTTCCTCCCGGCCGAAATATAGAGCCGTCCTTTCTCATCAAGATGACCCAGGTCACCTGTTTTAAGCCAGCCATCTGGTTGGATTGTTTCCTTTGTTTCTTCTATGCGTTTCCAGTAACCGCTCATCACTGTTTTACCGCTGACAAGAATTTCCCCCACTTGTTCATGGCCTACCTGATTCCCCGAATCGTCAACAATAATCACATCGACATTTGGCAATACCGGGCCCACGGAGCCGGGAACACTTCCATCTTTCATGGTGTTTACAGCAATCACTGGAGAGGTTTCCGTGAGGCCATATCCTTCAATGACCGTCACACCCAAAACTTCCTCTACTTTTTTTAGCAGGGCTTTCGGTAAAGCTGCCCCACCCGAAATACATGTGTGCAAAGAAGATACGTCATAACCGCCGCGAGAATAAAGATCCACAAGAAACGAATAAATAGTGGGCACGAGAGGTAAAAAGGTCGCCTTGTGCGTCGCAATGGAAGCCAGAATAGATTTAGGTTGAAACTGTTTGAGAAGAATCAATGTTGCGCCGACGCGGCAAAACACCAAGGCCATGATGTTGCCGAAAGAATGAAACAAGGGCAACGCCACAATGGCACTGTCTTCAGCAGTAATATGCAAATGTTCAAGAAACCCGGTGCAGTTCTCATCAAACTGATCTTCATTCAGCATCACCCCTTTGGGTTTGGCGGTGGTGCCCGAGGTATAAAGAATCACATCGGGAATCCCGGTTTCCCGCTCGTGCTTTTTGAATGCGTTATCTTTCTTTCCGGATTTTAAAAAATCTTCGAAGCGATGTGTTCCTTCTCCTACTTGACCGGTCTCCGCAGGGCCAACGAGAATTTTGTTTGGGAAAAATTTAAAAAAGGGAATGACCTCCGGTTTCACAAAAGCGGAATCGACGATCAGAGTGTCGATACCCGCATCCTGCGTGATGAAAGCCAGGTCTTCCGGTTTTAAAAGGAAATTGTAAGGGATAAAAGGCACCCCTTTTAACATGCAGCCAAACATGGCAATAAGATGTTCTTTCTGATTCAAACACAGCAGGCCTACTTTACTGGTTGTGTTGAGAGGCAATTCTGAAAGAGCCGCCGCAAAAGATTCAACCTGCTCACAAAGCTCACCATAGGAAACCGTGCAGTCCCCTTCAATGATCGCAGCGGAATCTGGATTCATTTCTGCGTGAGATTTTAAATATTTATAAAAGGCCATGTTTGTTTTTCCAAATTAAAGAGGCAAAAAGTTTTAGAGCATTATACCCCAATAAAAAAGGGATGGCTGTTTACACAGCCATCCCTTGGAGTGAAAGTTAAAAAAAGGCCTGGTAGTTAATCAGAAGTGTGCCAGACATCGTTACTTGAAGGATTAAGCCCTCCGAAAATCCATATTTTATTTTCATAAACTACTGAACCGTGTTGCCATCTGACAGGCCAGATGGTTGTAGTGGTCACTTGAGTCCAACTACTGCCATCCGTCGAAGTCCATACATCATTGCTTGCAGTTTGATTTGCAATGTTTCCACCCAATACCCACATCTTATTATCGTAGACTGCGGAAGCTAGGCTGTTTCTAACGGACCAGTCGGCTGAGGCCGTAGCTTGGGTCCAGGTAATGCCGTCGGTAGAATACCAAGCATCATTAATTCTACCGCCAGCCGTTGTTCCACCCATTACCCACATTTTACTGTCGTAGACGATAGACGTATGATAAAGACGAGCAGCCCAGGGAGCAGCAGCGGTAGCTTGAGTCCATGTGATGCCGTCTGTCGAAGACCAAACATCTTTTAAATATGTGCTGGAATTATTGTATCCCCCTACAACCCACATCTTGCTGTCGTGAACAAGGACTGTATGGGCACCACGAATGCTCCAAGCGGCATTTGCTGTAGCTTGAGTCCATGTGATGCCGTCTGTCGAAGACCAAACATCATTTAGATATGTACCTCCATTCAATCCCCCTATCACCCACATTTTATTATCAAAGACGAGGGATCTGTGAGTTTCTCTGCCAATCCATGGGGCACTTGAGCTAACCTGGGTCCAAGTGATTCCGTCCGTTGAATTCCAGACATCGTTCTTAAACCCACCATCGTACCCCCCCAACAGCCACATTTTGTTGTTATAGGATAAAATCTCAGGGCCATATCGATCCGACCATGCAGCATTGCCCGTTGCCTGTGTCCAGGTGCTGCCATCGTGGAGGGCTATTTCATTTAGAGGAATGAAAACTTCAGAATCGCCTTGCGTGTTGTTCAGTTTCAACTTGTAGTTGCCTGCAAGTAATGAAGCAGGCATATCGATGACCACTTGTTGCAATTGTGGTGTTGTATTTGGGATATCACCTGATGCTAACACTGTCCGCGCCTGTCCTCCCAAAGTAACCGTGGGTTCGGTGGGATTGATCTTCAAAGCGGTTCCGTTGATGTCGATCGCATTGACGGCTCCGGTTCCCGGGTCGAATTGGAACTCGCGCGTGAAAGTGATCTCAACGCCATCGGCATCGTCTTTACCACTTTCACCATCAACGCCATCATTACCGGGAGGACCTTGTGGGCCGGTAGCACCTGTTGCCCCCGGAGCACCATCCTGACCATCTTGTCCATTGGTACCATTCGTACCGTTAGTTCCATTTGTACCATTGGTTCCATCTTGTCCATCAACACCATTTGTACCGGGTATACCCTGAATGCCTTGTATCCCTTGAATGCCCTGGGGTCCTTCAGGTCCAATCAAAGCCACTTCCAACTCCATGGGGTGGCGGCCTATTTCCTTGCTGGCGAATCTTACGTTGACCGTATCGGGTATCAGAGCAATCCCAAAATTGCTGGTCGGGGTATCGATCCAATCTTTCAACTGTGTTGTGATATCCACAGTAATAAATTGTTCATCATCACCGGAATTGAATGCCACATTGGCAGCAAAAGGCGTTGCGTTGAAAGTTGGACTATTATTAAAACTCAACGTTGCTTCGTCCCAGGAACTGGTAACCAGATGAACATCCACGTCACCTGGAGTCATGACATTACGAACGAACAGACGGAAGGTAGCTTTGTCAATGTCGGCACTGGTAATGCCGTTCGGTAAGGTAGAAAGATCGAATTGGGCGAAGCCCTGCTCGGTTCCAATTTGGTCGTTAACGTGAACTCGGGTTTCCCCTCCGTTGCCGTCGTTGACCATTGTGGAGTTGTTGTAGGTATCTTTTGTAACATGTAGAGTATGGGCTTGAGCCAATGGAACCCATAAGAACCAGAATAGAATGAGTAATTGAGCGGTCGGTGATGCCTGCTTGAAATCGAACGAGTACATGTTTCACCCTCCTTATAATAAATAGTGGTAATTATATTAGGACTGGTGAAATTTTTGCCATATCAATATAGACAAAACAAGCGATAGTTTAATAATGTCTGGGTTGGCAAATATAAAGAGCGGTTTTACAAGGAATTGGGAGGGAAAAAAATTTATTAAAGGGGACAAAAAGCAACCCATCCCATCCTTAACAGGGGAGGAGTTTCATGTTTTTATCAGGGGAAATTTTTAGAAGGACATTTGAAGAAGCTTGAAGGTAATTGTTTCGGAATAAATGAATAGACCATTTGCTCCCACGTTAGTGGGCCGCCCACCGGCAGAAGAATCCGTTGGGGAGGTTGAGTCCTGTTGAGGTGTCGGGGATGAACATTTCTCCTGTATCAAAATGCCCCTTATGCGTGGAAGGAAGATAGGTCTTTAACATATTTTCCAGGGTCAAAGACGAAAACCCGGGAGAGTGGGTTGTAAAAAGTAAAAAAGCAGGTGAGTCTGTAAGAATATTCTGACAAGCTTCCATAAACTCTGAAAGTTTGTCTTCGATCTGCCATACTTCTCCTTTGGGGCCGCGTCCGAAAGAGGGTGGGTCCATGATGATCGCGTCATATTTATTGCCGCGCTTATGTTCTCTTTGCATATATTTCATGGCATCTTCGACGATCCAGCGAACCGGTCGGTCGCCCAGGCCAGATAGTTCGAGATTCTCCCTTGCCCAGTTAACCGAGGCCTTGGAGGCGTCTAAATGGGTGACATGGGCACCCGCCGAGGCCGCCGCGAGGGTGCTCGCCCCGGTGTAGCCAAAAACGTTAAGTACTTTGATTTCCTTGCCGTTAAGCAGTTTAAGCTGATCTATTATCCAAAGCCAATTGGGGGCCTGTTCGGGAAAAAGTCCGATATGTCCGAATCCAGTCGGTTGTACTTTAAAAACGAGATTGCGGAACTTGATTTGCCATCCATTCTCCGGTAGCGGGAAATGCAATTTCCATTCGCCGCCAGTATCTTTGCCTTTGAAGTATTTATATTCTCCTTCTGCTTTTTTCCATTCTGAAGCGGGAAGGGATTTCGGCCAAAGTGCTTGTGGAGCGGGACGGCAAAATCGATGCGGACCAAATTGTTCCAGTTTTTGAAAAGCTCCGGTGTCCAGCAACTGATATTCGAAATCATCGTTTGGATAAGAAGAACTCATGGAAGTGTTTGAAAACCTTTTATTGCTATTGTGATAATATTTAGAAGAACCGAAAATCTTTAAATTACTTTAAAAAAAATGATGGTGGAGAATTATATCAGAAACTCGAGCTACAAATTAGGTGCTTCCTTTGCAATTATTGCGCTGGTTTTATTTTCTTGCACACCCAAGGAGGAAGAAAAGCCGAAAGTTGGGAAGAAGGAATTTGCGCTTCCGGTGCAGGTTGGCAAAATAGTCTATATGGATATTGCGGATGAGGTACGTGCGGTCGGTAATATTCAAGCGGAACAAAGGGTAACCATCACTTCTGAAATCCGTGGCCGGGTGGCACGCATTGCGGTGGAAGAAGGCATGAATGTGAAAGCCGGTGACCTGATAGCGCAAATTGACTCAAGAGAATACGAGCTGACTTTAGACAGGTTACGTGCGGATCTGTCGGCCTCACAAAAAGAATATAAAAAAGCGCAGGGAGGTTTGCGGCAGGAGGATAAAGATCGGCTGGATGCTCAAACTCGTGCAGCACAAAGTTCTCTAGACCTGGCGAAGATTGAGCTGAAAAGAACAAAAAAACTGGTCGGACAAAAAGTCCTTACCCAATCGGCTCTCGACACAGCAGAAGATAAATTGCGTCAAGCAAGTGAAACTTTAATAGCGAGCCAGGCCGAGCAAACTGCGGGTATGAAGTCTCGCTCAGAAGATATAGAAAAGCTGAAATCGGAAATGCAAGCGATTCGCAAGCAGGTCGCGGTTGCCGAATTGAATCTTTCCAAGGTAAATATTGTCGCACCGTTTGAAGGCGTTATTATCGTCAAGGAAATCGAGCGGGGTGCTATTGCCGATTCGGGAACAGCCATTGTGAGAATGATTGGTTCTGCACGGTTGAAAGCGGTTCTTGAAGTGCCGCAGAGTTATCGCAATAAATTAAAAAAACTTAAGAACGCAAAATTTTTTGCTAAGGAGCTGGGCCTCAAGTTCAAGTATCGAAGCAATCTTGCTCGGCTTGTACGGGTAATTCCCGATGCGAATATTTACTCGGGGAATATCAAAGTGCAAATTGATTTGCCAGACCCGAATCCCGCGATGTTTCCAGGGTTGAGCCTTGTCAGTATATTAAATTTTGGTGTCCGTAAAAATGTTCTTCATGTGCCGGCAGTTTCTCTGGTGATTTCTGAAAAAGGAACAGTTGTTTATATCGTCAAAAATAATAAAGCGCATCTGGTTCCTGTGAAGGCTTTTAAAGAGCATGATGACTTTGTCGAAATTAAGGATTTCACTCACCAGTTAAACGCTGACGCTGATTTGATCTTAAGAGGATCGGGCGCTGTATTTCCGGGAGCAAATGTATTTTTAACCAATCCGGAACCGAAAGCTGAAACACCATTCAGTTCTGCCTCAAAAGAAAGTGAGCCTTCGAAAGGCTCCAAGAAAACTCCCGCAAAAAATCCGGAAACCTGATGAAACTCATTGACCAGTCCATCCGTAACTATCATACGGTTACGGTAATCATTGTTATGGCGTTGGTGGTGGGTGCCTTGTGTTTTGAAACCCTTCCCCGGCAATTGACCCCAACTGTTGACAAACCTCAGATCGAAGTAAAAACCGAATATCTGGGGCTGTCCCCCAACGAAGTGGAACGCAACATCACTCGTCGGCTCGAAGACCAGCTTGAATCGGTGGAAGGGATGAAGAAGATGACTTCCACCAGCCAGCATGGATTGAGCACCATAAACCTGGAGTTCGAATGGGGTATTGATAAGGACCTCGCTGTGCTGGATGTGAATAACAAATTGCAGCAGGTAAAAGACCTGCCTGTCAATGCAGATAAGCCGACCCTGCGTTCTATATCGAGTGATAACTCGAGTCCCATTATGTGGATTGTTTTTGATAAGCCCGATGAGAAGATGCCCGACCTCGACCAGAACTATATGTACAAGATCGGCGAAGACATCATTGTTCCTTCTTTAAGGCGTGTGAAGGGAATTGCAGATGTTTGGCATTTCGGCGGTGAAGATCGCGAAATGCGGGTGGAGTTCGATCCTTATAGTATGGCGCGTTTGCGTTTGACCTACAAAGAAGTCATTGATCGTCTAATGGAGGAAAACCAAAATACGCGCGCCGGATTCCACGATGAAGCAAATCGTTCTTATACCGTTCGTGGGCTCGGTGAGTTTCTAAATCCCAACGATATTCTGGATACCGTGGTGAAACGGGATGGTGACAAGACAATAAGGGTGCGAGATTTTGCAACGGTGATCGATGGCTATCAACGCACAGATTCTTTGGTCCGCATCAGCGGAAATTTATCGAATGCGTTTGGAGTCATTCGCAAGGCAGGTGCCAATGTTGTGGAAACGTGTAACCTCGCGGCCCAACGAGTTTCGGTATTGAATCAAGAACTTTTGAACCGGGGTATTCCGCTTAAATTAAAAATTGTTTACAAAGATGTGGATTATATTGATGAAGCCATGCGCCTGGTGAAGTCCAATCTGGGGCTGGGTGCCGTTCTTGCTGTGGCTGTGTTGTTGGTTTTTCTAGGATCTATACGGTCCTTGTTGATTGTAGCGATCAGCATTCCAGTCAGTCTGGTGTCTGTGTTTATTGTTTTGAAAATTTTTGGCCGCAGTATCAATATTATATCGCTTGCAGGGATGGCGTTTGCCGTAGGCATGGTGGTCGATAACTCAATCGTTGTGCTGGAGAATATTTATCGACACCTGACAATGAAAAAAGGTGTTTTCAAGGCTGCCTACGATGGCGCGTCAGAAGTGTGGGGCGCGGTATTGGCTTCCACATTGACAACATTGGCTGTGTTTATTCCCATCGTTTTCATTGAAGAAGAAGCCGGGCAAATGTTTCGCGATATTGCTATCACTATCAGTGGTTGTATTGCGCTTTCATTATTGGTTTCTATAACCGTTATACCTACGCTGACGACCTTGTTGATTCGACTCAAGCCGGGAGAAGAATACAAGCCCGGATTTTTTCACCGAACTTTATTTCGACCTGTGGTGATAGTGGGTAAAGGTGTTGGCAATGCCTATTCTGGATTAATGGAACGCATCCTGCGTCATTCCCCCCTCAGCTTCCTGATTCGCATTGGTGTTCTTGCAGGCGTGTGCTGGATGTTGTGGTACAGCGGTCAGACCTTACCTAAAAAAGATTATCTTCCTTATGGAAACACCAACATGGTGTTCATGCTTATCGAACCGGTTGCAGGCTCACCTGCTGAAACAAATATGAAATACCTGGCCGAGTATGAAAAAAAGGTTGTGGCTATGGAAGATGTAAATCGAAACTTTCTGGTTTTCTCTCCTCGCTTTAATGGAGGCGGGGCCATCATTCAAAAGGAATTGGCAGAAGGTCAGCGCGGTGAGATCAAGATGGCTGTGAAAGCGGGTGAAATGGGACAGGAGATTTTTGCTATTCCTGGATACCGATTTGCCTTTGCCGTGCAACGTCCTATTTTCAGGTCGGCAGATAAAACCTTTGAGGTGGAAATAACGGGGCCAGAAATTCTTAAGTTGAAAGATATAGCATTAGGTTTGATCGGGAAAATTTCAGGCATTGATGGAGTGCATTCGGTACGGCCCGAATTTAAATTTGGTAATCCTGAGCTACGGTTTATACCAAGGAGAGAAGATGCCGCGCGGTTGGATATGGGCATGCAGGAAATCGGTGATATTGTTGAATCGCTCAACGCAGGAAAATATTTGGGGGAGTTCAACGACCGAGGTGAACCCATAGATTTTGTTCTGGTGCAAAAAAAGGACAACCGAAAACTGGCATTGGAAGATTATCGTTCTCTTCCTGTTTGGACTGAGGAAGGTTTAATGACACACCTTGGGCATTTGGCAGATATTAAGATTGATGCCGGACCTGCAAGGATCGACCATATTGGTACTGAAAGGGCGATCAAGCTCCGTGTTCAGGTCAGAAAAGATATGCCGATGCAGACTGTCATTGATCGAGTGGATGAAAATGTATTGGCGCCTACACGTCTTACCCTGAATGAAGAGTTTGGATTGCGCATAGGCGGTTCTGCCGATGAGTTAGCTTCCACTGAAAAATCTTTGATGAATAGTTTCGCCTATGCCTTGGGATTTATTTATCTTCTTCTTGTTGCGTTGTTCTCATCATTTCTCAGACCCTTTATTGTAATGCTCACGGTGGTGCTGGCGGTTTCCGGTTCTTTCCTGGGCATCACCTGGAACAATTGGTACCAACGTGGAAATATACAAAGCATTTTAGAGGAGTGGAAGGTTCCCAACGCGCAGGCGATGGCAGATGGATGGAACTGGATAACGTTCGATATTTTGACCCAGCTTGGCGTGGTGATACTGGCAGGCATTGTTGTGAACAACGCCATCCTCATTGTTCACCAAATGCTGAATAATATTAAGGCAGGTATGGATGAGCGACAAGCGTTGCTGGTTTCTTGTGAAACCCGGTTGCGCCCAATTATGATGACCGTTATTTCCAGTGTCTTCGGTATGATTCCACTGGCTTTTGGAGAGGGTGCCGGAACAGAGCTGTATCGAGGAATGGGCACAGCATTGATTGGTGGATTGAGTATATCGACTTTTTTTACTTTGTTTCTCGTGCCGGTTCTTATATCCCTTGCCATTGACATGGGATTCCACACCACAAAAGATGACCTGGTCAAAGATTCATTGCAGTCAAGCCCTAATTCCCTGCCTACCTCTTCCTAAAAAAAAATCACTTCTTAACTCAACGGCCAAAAGGTGGGAGGTTGTGATTCCACACAGACTTCTTCTTTACTGATCGGGTGTTCGAAAGTCAGTCGATGTGCATATAGGGCAATTTGTCTATCGGCCAGGGTTGTTGTGGCCCCGTATTTTTTGTCGCCGGAAATAGGGTGACCTATGGAGGCAAGTTGGGCACGTATTTGATGAAACCTTCCTGTATGTAGTTTTATTTCTAGAAGACTGGAGCTTTCATAATTTTCTAATGTTATGAATTCCAGTTCAGCGTGTTGCGTATTTTTACCGGACCGTTTAAAAACCGTGGACTTGAGAGATTTTTCTTTCCGCAGATGGTGAGAAAGGGTTGCTTGGTTGGGATTCGGTTTTCCTTCTACGATGGCGCGATAGATTTTTTGCGTGGTCTTCTCTCGAAATTGCGCAGATAACCGTGATGCGGCTTTGGAAGTGCGCGCAAATAAAACCACCCCAGATACATTTCTGTCAAGTCGGTGAATCAAACCAAGAAATACATTGCCCGGCTTGTTGAATTCTGTTTTGATCCAGGCTTTAACCTGTTCCATCAACGACTCGGATCCTGAATCATCTGCCTGCGTGAGAATGCCTGACGGTTTGCAAACCGCGATCAAATGGTTGTCCAGATAGAGAATATTGGGGGATGCATCAGGAGTCAATCTTGATATCCTTTGCTTCAGTTAGCTTCAGCCCTTCAGCACTCACGATGCCTCCAGAGACAACGTATTTGATTCCGTCTTCGATACTCATATCAACTTCGGTGAGTTCTTCGGGGGGAGCGAAGACCAGAAAACCGGAAGTAGGATTCGGCATGGTAGGTACAAAAACATTGAGTACGTCTTCACGAGTGTAATCCTGAACTTCGCCACGAGCTGAGCCGGTGACAAAACCTATAGCGAGCATTCCTCGACGTGGAAACTCAATCAAAACTACTTTTCGAAACGCGCTGGTATCCGCATGTGCGATCGATTGCACTACCTGTTTGGAACCCTTATAGATTCTTCGAACGAAAGGAATTTTTTCAACGATTCTTTCTCCTAAATGGAGAAATCGTTTGCCAAAAAAATTTGTCGTGAACCATCCAACGGCAAGAACGATGAGTAACGTGATGACCAATCCGAGAGCAGGAATTCGGTATCCTTCTGGAATGGGGGCACCCATATCGATCAATATTTTTGTGAATACAGGTGATAACGCATCAAGGTTTCTGAATAGAAACTGTAAAATAAAATACGTCAGCGCAATGGGCAGGGTGATCAATAGCCCTGTTATGAATACATTTCTTATGCGACGTTGAAATTTTTTAAACACGGTGTCCGATCGGTTAACGGGAAGGCAGTTTTATAATCTTTGGTTTAAAACCCAGAAATTATCGAAAATTTTCATTATATTATATAGGGAAAGAACGACAAGGCAATAGCGGGGAAAAGTAGATAGGATTTGCACTTGACAGAGACAGTATAATCGTTAATATCAAGCCGTTAGAGTGCAGCATTGAGTAAAAAACATAGATTTGGGGCTGTGGCGCAGCTGGGAGCGTGCTTGAATGGCATTCAAGAGGTCGCGGGTTCGATCCCCGCCAGCTCCACTTTGAATAAGAAGGGGTTAACTCGAAAGGGTTGACCCCTTTTTTAGTGGATTGTATGGTAATTGTATCGTGGAGGTTTTGCTAGGTGTATTGAGGTACTTATCATGAAGACTGTCCCAGTTCGTTATCGGTTGCCTGTTGCTTACAACACAGAAATTGGTCGGTTCGTTACTAGGTGGGCCCATCTTGAATGGCTTCTTAAAGAAACCGCCTACACTTTGCTCCAAATAGACCCAAAGATAGGACGTCTTTCTGTTCAGGAGCCTGGAGTTAGCAGCTACTTGACAATGCTTGAGGATATAGCCAGATTAAAAGGTGTTCCTGTTTCGATTAACTGGGCAAAACTTCGGTCTATCCTTCAGGATATGGAGTCATTCAGAAACAAACTTGTTCATGGAATCTGGGTTAAGGATCCATCAACCAAAACTCCGGTGTTGCAGCAAGTAAAGGGTAGCTATAAGCCAGAACCCGGAAAGAAGTCTGTTAACGCAAAAATCAAACCTAAAGGTATCAGGGTTTCATTGAAAGAATTAAAAAATGCCATTAAAGGAATAGATCGCGCCAACCAAATCATCCACGAGATGAAGGATGAGATTGAAGGTAATTCCAACTTGTGAAAGACAATATTCGATGAGCATGACTCCGAGTGAAGCAGCCTGGGAAGAGTTCTACGACAAAATGAGTGAAGAACTTTATTCAGAGCATAAAGATCAGGCTATAGATGAATTTACTATGGAACGCTTGCAGTCCTTTTATTTGAAAAATCCAAAAGTGATGCGGTCTGCGGTAGAGGCAATTCAAGAAGGCAAAGAACTTCAAACTGGTGAGCATTTCTCGGCGGCATGTATTTTCTTTGTTTCTGCCATTGAGATTTTATTTAAGACCACCCTTCTTAAACCAGTCATATATGGGCTGATACATAATGAGGAGTTGGCTGAGGTAGTTGTCAAAAACGTTTTAAATCAGTCTGGTTTTACTCGGTATGAAAATTTGATGTCAAAGATATTTCTAGAGCTTTCCAATATAGACCTTTCAGGTGTGAAAAGGGCATCTTCTGATAACTCGCTAATGATTGAGTGCAAGGAATTTCAGAATATGCGGAATAGAATTATTCACCAGGGCTTTAAAATTGGTTCTGAGGATGCTGAATTGAGTAGATTGGTAGCTGTTGCAGTATTTGATTTAGTTGTAAAACCGGTTCTTTCTTCTATGGATCTTCAGGTTGTAGAGCATGGAGAAATAGTTCGCATTAAGTAAATAAGGTAGAAGTTGAAAAGATGTTAACTATCTGACTAGGCCCTTTTGTTTTGGAATTGTTTGGTAATTGTACCGTAGGGGTGGTGGATCGTTTAGGGGTGTTACCCTTGATTAAACTCGTAAGCCTTTTTCAATAAGGTAACAACAAGATCTCTGTTTTCCTTTAAATTGGCCTAGTAACGATTCGCGTTTACAGATTTAGTTTTTTCGAAGAGGAAGAGCCATGGTTTCTCGGTTAAGATAAGTTTGCTGAAACTTATTTAACTTAAAGGAGAAACCAATGACTCAGAACCAATACGTTATCAGAAGAAAGCTGAATATTCTAGAGCTGGGTGAAACGCTTGGAAATATTTCAGAAGCCTGCCGGAAGCTAGGCGTATCCCGCCAACATCATTACGACATCAAATCCGCTATTGAAGAAGATGGACTGGAGGGACTCCTCGAAAAGTCTCGTAAGTTCCCTCGACTTCGTAACCGTGTGGCTCCCGAAATTGAGCAGAAGGTGCTGGATTATTCACTGGAGTTTCCAACTCAAGGACAGAAACGGGTAGCGAATGAGTTGAAAAAACAAGGAATCCAGATCAGCGATGGAGGAATCCGCAGCATCTGGTTGCGCCACAATTTACAGATCTCCAGCCTTCGGTTAAAGCGTTTGGAGAAATGGTCTGCCGAAAACGAAGGCGTTCTGACTGAGTCGCAAGTGCAAGCTCTGGAGCAGGCCAAGGAAGAAAAAGAAGCCCATGGCGAGGTCGAAACACCGCATCCGGGTTTTCTTCTCGGCCAGGATACCTACTATGTGGGCTACATCAAGGGCGTTGGAAAAATCTATCAGCAAACCGCCATTGATACTCATTCCAATATCGGCTTTGCCAAGGTGTATACGGACAAAACTGCGTTGGTGGCCGCCGATTTTCTCAATGATACCGTCCTTCCTTTTTTCGATGCTCAAAATATGGCTCTGCTCCGTATTCTAACGGATCGAGGCACCGAGTACTGCGGACGAATCGAAACCCACCCTTACCAATTATTTTTACATCTGAATGGAATAGAACATTCCAGAACCAAGGTGCGACATCCGCAGACCAATGGTTCCACGGAGCGGCTCAACCAGACCGTCCAGAATGAGTTCTATAAAGTCGCTTTCAGAAAGAAGCTCTACAAATCCATTGAGGAAATCCAAAAAGATCTTGAAAGCTTCATGCAATATTACAATAACGACAGAACCAATCAGGGAAAACATTGCCAGGGAAGAACCCCCATGCAGACCTTTCAGGATGGAAGGCCACTTTACCAACAATACGTTTTTGAAAACTCAGAGGAGGAACAAACAGCCGCTTAAAATCGTGTAGAATATCTTAACCGAGA
>Ga0114932_10003938_pt1 | contig 14175 bp, 13 predicted proteins | sample 2SBtaG_2_FD_87286 | JGI IMG/M metagenome (GOLD analysis project Ga0114932, IMG submission 87286) | Deep subsurface microbial communities from Kolumbo volcano to uncover new lineages of life (NeLLi) - 2SBTROV12_ACTIVE470 metaG | ecosystem: Environmental > Aquatic > Marine > Volcanic ...
CGGCCATTGTATCATCGCCAATACCCCCATTAAGGGTGTCATTTCCTGCACCGCCATTAAGCGTATCATTGCCTGTTCCACCGCTGAGTGTGCTTTCTCCTGATTCATCTTGTAAATAATCATCACCCTCGCCACCAATTAAAGAGTCATTTCCTTCGTAGCCCCAAAGCGTATCATTTCCAATACCACCATCAAGTGTGTCATCACCCCTATAACCGCGTAGATCATCATCACCTAGTCCGCCCTCAAGTGAGTCATTACCTGTTCCTAATCCGCCCTCAAGCGTATCATTTCCTGAGGTTCCTACTATTGAGACCATTCTGACTCATCCAATCTTTTAAGACATGTTCATATTGTTTTTAATTATTAGAACTAGTTTTAGCAATTTTAGTAAAAACCTTGATATATAGATTGGTATTGTCGGGGAGTCTAACTTTAGTAGGGAAAAGTTCTCAAAAAATAAATACTTAGTTGATTTCTTGAATGAAAGCGTTTAGACGATCGAGAATATGGAGTCCCCATCGTCTAGAGGCCTAGGACACCGCCCTTTCACGGCGGCAACACGGGTTCGAATCCCGTTGGGGACGCCACTTAGTTTATTATTAAAAAATTGTCTTAAAATTTAATTTAGGTGACGCGTCTTTAGACGTTATTTTGAGTCTGAAAAGTATATGACTGATAAAACTATTACAGCAGATAAGTTAAGAAATATTGCCATTGTAGCGCATGTAGATCATGGAAAAACTACCTTGGTAGATAAACTCTTACGTCAGTCAGGTACACTTCTTGCCCATGGAGATAATACTTTTCAAGAAAGAGTTATGGACTCTAATGATATAGAACGTGAACGAGGAATAACCATTCTCTCTAAAAACACTGCTATAGAATGGCAGGGCTGGAATATTAATATTGTTGATACACCTGGTCACGCGGACTTTGGTGGTGAAGTTGAACGTGTATTGTCTATGGTGGATTCCGTTTTATTGTTAGTTGATGCAGTAGAAGGCCCAATGCCCCAAACAGCTTTTGTTACCAAAAAAGCTCTCGAAGCAGGTCTAAAACCTGTTGTTGTAGTCAATAAAGTAGATCGCGAAGGCGCTAGACCAGACTGGGTTGTAGATCAGACTTTTGATCTTTTTGATAGATTAGGGGCTACTGAGGAACAGCTAGATTTTACAACAGTATTTGCATCAGCCACTGAAGGCTGGGCATCTAATACTTCTGATGCTCGTAGCGAAAATATGGATATACTATTCCAGACAATAGTCGACCATGTGGCGCCACCATCCGTCGATAGGGAGGGGCCTTTTAGGTTACAGGTATCTGCCCTCGACTATTCTTCTTACGTTGGTGTTATTGGTATTGGAAGAGTTGAACGTGGAACTGCTAAGCGTAATGAATCCGTAACGATTGTTAGTGCCGATGGCAATGAACGTCAGGGACGTTTAATGCAGATACTTGGATTTTACGGACTTGAAAGAATTGAACGTGAATCAGCCGCCGCCGGAGATATAATAGCTTTTTCAGGTCTGGATAGTCTTAAAATATCCGATACTTTATGCGACCCATCTAAAGTTGAACCACTACCTCCACTTAGTGTTGATCATCCTACAATATCGATGATGTTCCAAGTAAATGATTCACCTTTTGCTGGTAAGGAAGGAAAGTACGTTACTAGTCGTAATATACGCGATCGTTTACAAGAAGAATTATTGCATAATGTCGCTCTTAGAGTTGATGAAACAGAATCTGCAGATCGTTTTAAAGTATCTGGTAGAGGAGAGCTTCATCTTTCAATATTAATTGAGAACATGAGAAGAGAAGGATATGAGTTAGCAATATCTAGACCAGAGGTAATTCTTAAAGATATCGACGGTGTAGTACATGAACCCTGGGAAACATTGACTGTAGATATTGAAGAACAACATCAGGGTTCAGTTATGGAGTTACTTGGTCAAAGAAAAGCTGAGCTTAAAAACATGTTACCAGACGGTAAAGGTCGTGTTCGTCTTGACTACTTAGTTCCCACAAGAGGTTTAATAGGTATACGTTCAGTTTTTCTTACCCAGACATCTGGAAGTGGACTTATGTACCATTCCTTTGATCACTATGGACCTCAGGTCGTAGGAGATTTAGCTCAACGCCTCAGGGGTGTATTAGTTTCTATTGATACTGGAATGGCTCGAGGCTACGCCTTATTTAATCTCCAGGATCGTGCGCAAATGATGATTGAGCATGGAACTCAGGTTTATGAGGGTATGGTTGTTGGAATTAATAGTCGCAATAATGATTTAGTGGTTAATCCCCTAAAGGCAAAACAATTGTCAAACATTAGGGCTGCTGGTACTGATGAAAATATAGTATTAACGCCTCCTGTTCGGGTAACCTTAGAGTTTGCTTTGCAATTTATAGATGATGACGAATTGGTTGAAGTAACACCCCAATCAATTAGAATCCGCAAACGTTACCTAAAAGAACACGAAAGAAAACGTGCCAGCAGAGCAGCTTAAAAAAAAGACTTAATTATATTATTATAATTATCTAACTGGTTCACGTTTCTGAAACCACTCAGGAAGATCAGTTTCTTGTTTGCCTGAAAAAATACATTGCATTTGTTCTTTAGCAATTTCAACATTGTCTTCTTGCGCATCAGGTTTTGTTTTTGCAATGCCAGATGTAAAGGCGGGCGGTGGTGCAAAGCACGTTGCACAGCGTCTTTTTTTAAGTTCTAAAGGAGGTTCCCCTTTAATTTTAGATATCTCATCTATCGCAGTGTTTATTGCCTCATCATTGCCATGAGCTGAAAGCACAATAGATCCCTCAGAACCAGAGACACCTCCACCCCCTACATGCGTTACATTAAGGTCAAACAATATATTGAAGGCTTGTATTTCAGTGATTATTTTTGCATTTATTAATGGAAGCATACCTATTTTAGTGCCATAAAAATAGTCAACTTTGGCGTGTCCTAGTTCGGTACAGGCTTCCTTAACTGATGGTATTAGTTTTTCTAGTCCTACAGGAACAATAAGAGGTATTCCCATTCCACAAATTTTACCATAGGCAAAACCAATGGTTCCTGCGCCAGGGTGTGCATTAAAAATTGCTGCATTAAATTCAGGGTCTACGGCATTAGCACCCTTAATAAATAGGCACGTGTCGTCCCAACCAGCCATTGTCTCTTCCATTGTTGGAACGGGTGGCACTGGTATCCCTTTAACGAGTCTCATTATGGCTGGTTTTTCTGACGGTTCCGTTTGACACAGTGTTCCATTTATTACTTGCCCTGAGACGTATTTGTCTCTTTCAGGGCAGTAACCTAGTACCTCTTCAGCTACATAAACATTTGTCGATCCATGGGCTATAATCATTTGTGAATGTTTAAGAGCATGTTGAACCTCTGGTAGATTGGATACGGCTCTACCTATCAGTCGTTTTGACTCCCAAGGTGTTAATGAAAAAACAGCACGCATATTGTTTATTTAAACCTCATTTTAATATAGTTCACTGATATTTAAACCAATTCACGTTTTATAAACCATTCTGGTAAGTCAGATTCTTTAGTTCCGCTATATATGCAAGTTTTTTGAGTATTTTCTATGACTTGATCCCCATCAGCGGTTCGCAAGGCGGGTGTTGAAGGAATACACGATTCACATAATGCTTTTTTTAACGCTAATGGCGGTTCACCTTTTATAGATTCAAATTCGCTTATTGCCCGTTTTACTTTTTCTTTATCTCCATTTACCGATAATACGACTGTTCCTTCTGAACCTGATACACCGCCACCGCCAACATGTACGGCTTTTAAATCAAATAGTATATTAAAGGCCTGAATTTCAGTCACAACTTTAGCATTAATCAGTGGAAGCATACCTATTTTTTGACCATTAAAATAATCAACTCTTGAGTGACCTAGTTTGGTTGAAGCTTCTTTTACACTAGGGATAAGCTTTTCTAATCCCACTGGAACAATTAGGGGTATGCCCATTCCACAAATTTTACCATAGGCAAAACCAATCGTTCCGGCACTTGGATGAGCGTTGAAAACAGCCGCGTTAAAACTTGGATCGACAGCGTTAGCACCTTTAATGAAAACACAAGTATTATCCCAGCCAGCAAGGGTTTCATCCATAGTAGGTACGGGCGGAACCGGTATGCCTTTTACCAAACGTATTATTGGTGGCTTTTCAGCAGATTCTGTTTGGCAAAGTGTACCATTTATGACTTGTCCTGAAGCGTATTTATCCCTTTCCGGACAGTATCCTAATATTTCTTCTGCTACATAAACATTTGTTGATCCGTGAGCTATGACAATCTGAGTTTCTTCATACGCTCTGATTACCTCCGGTAATCTAGAAACTGCTCTACCAATTAGACGCTTAGATTCCCAAGGGTTTAGTGCAAAAACGGCTCGCATTGCTATCTTTCTTTACAATATAAAGTTTATTTACAAATTTAATATTATGTATCTGTAAAAGCAGTTTTTAATGCTCCTACGACCTGTTGTACAGCTAGTCTTGCCTGATGAGAAAACCCACTAAAATTAAAGAATCCATGAACTACTCCTTGGTAGATTTGATAATGAGTTGTAACCCCTGACTTCTGTAATAGTGATGCATAGGCTTTTCCTTCATCTAATAATGGATCTATATCTGCCGCTATAATTAGTGCAGGTGCCAGATTAGTATGATCTTTGGCATGGATTGGAGAAGCCCTAGGGTCAAGGCGATTATCACCAGCGTGCATACCGATTACCCACTGAAGGGTTCGATCATCGAGAAACATTGTCTGTTCAATACGGCTGGTTGAAAGACCGGCCATATCAGTCATAGGGTAAATTAGAACTTGCAATATAGGTTGTGGCGTATTTTTAATTTTACACTCTAATGAAACGGCGGCTGTAAGGTAACCCCCTCCGCTATCTCCAGCTATGGCAATGCGATTAGGATCTCCTCCAATTTCATTAGCGTTTTCTTGTACCCACCTCAATGTTGCATAGCAATCTTCTAGAGGAGCAGGAAAAGGGTTTTCGGGTGCAAGTCGATATTGGGGTACAACTACTATACATTCTGCTTCTTCAGCGATTACAGTGTTGGTTCCTTCAAAATCTTCGGGTGACATTAGACAACAGCCTCCACCGTGAAAATAGACAAGTATGGGAAGAGACTGTTTGCCTTTAACAGGAGAATAAATTTTACACCGGATATTTCCTACTGGACCCGGAATATTTATTTCCTCATTACGGTCTAGGTCTCTATTTGGTGGGTTAACGGCTCTCCATAATTGGCTAAACCCGTCTCTAGCACTTTCTAAACCCATATCCACTGGGTGAGGGGCATCATTAGATTCTAGATCTTTTAAAAATGATTTTATCTGTGGATCCACATACATAATTTTCTCCCTACTGGTTATTTATTTATAAATAATCGTAAATTGAATTTATTTAAATAAGTTGGGTTCTAGTTAGCCTTCCTCTTTCCTATGTTAAATCTTATGTTCAGATTGCTAAAATCACCTAATATAAATTATATTACTTATTTTGGGAGTTTAAATTAATGGTCAAATATAATGAATACAATCCTTCCGAGATTGATAGAAGAGAAGTCTATAGGATCCTAACAGGGTCTGTAGTTCCAAGACCTATAGGCTGGGCTTCTACCATTGATGGCAATGGTAAAACTAATTTAGCTCCCTTTAGTTTTTTTACTGTGGTATGTGTCGTTCCTCCAATGATCTCTCTTACCATAGCCAGAAATCCAGATGGTTCTGAAAAGCATACATTAAAAAATATCAAATCAACAAAAGACTTCTGTTTTAATGTTGTCACTGAACCAGTTTGGCAAGAAATGGTCGACACTGGAAATGCTATACCAGAAGGTGAAAGTGAATTTGAATTAACTGGATTAAGTTCATTACCATCAGTAAAAATTAAATCACCTCGAGTACTGGAATCTCCAATCCATTTTGAGTGTAGATTACAGGAAGTTATCGAGTTGGGGCCCCACAAACATCCCCTAGTTATTGGGGAAGTAGTGTATTTTCACATAAATCCAGAATGTATGTCAGGTGGTTACATTAATATGGAGAAACTCCTTCCAATAGGGCGTCTAAATGGTCATTATTATTCAAAATTAGGCCAAATTCTTCAGCGCGAATTTGAAGACGGACAACCAAGATAAAGACGTTTTAATTAAATAGTATTCTAAAAAGAAGTTATTTCTTGATGGCCGAGGGAATTAATTAGAACTTCCTCATTAGGTGCTTTTTTATCATTTACTCTGTCGAGACACCAATCAGCTAGCATTGAATACCAATTTTCACCCAGGTAGGCGGCTGCTCCGCCACCAATGGCATGTCGTTCACCCTCATAGTAAACAAGTTTCTTAGGTACATTTAGTTTGCTAACTACATCGTCTGTACATTCAATTGGACTTAGTTCTTCGTCTTGTCCTGCTTGTATAAGAACGGGACAGGATATTTTATCTAATATAGGATTTAATGAAAATTCACTTATGAACTCATCAAATTTATCTTCATCATCATAATTACTCATGAACATAAAACGTAATTTAAAAGAAGGAGCGGCCATATTAAATATCGTATAGCAACCTGGTTCATGGCAAACAAAGCTTACTGCAGCGCCTTTAACTTTATCACCAAGCTGAGCAGCAGCTTGAAGCCCAAAAAAAGAGCCAAAACTTATGCCAAATATAACTAGTCGATCTTTATCTATGGCCGGGTGTTCTATTAACCAATCATAAACTGCTTGAGCAGCCTCCATATGATTATCTTTTGTTACGTATAAACCGTTTACGGGACACTCTCCTTGACCAGGTCCATCATAAACAAAGCTAGCCATTCCACGTTCTAGCATTTTGTCACCGTACATTGAGCACATAATTTCCTTAGATCCATCCATTCCGTCAATTCCAATAGCACAAGGAAATTTTTCTCCTTCTTTTGGTTCATGTGGAAGTGCCAGGAATCCTGGTAAAAAACTATCGCCAAAAGGAATTTCTACACGTTCAATTGGTCGGGGAGCGTATTTAATGTATTTGTCATAACACGTTACCATTTGTTTATTGTATTGAATGTGAAGATCGTTAGCCTCAAAGATTGGCCATCTAGCAGCAGAATAGAGCAGGGAGGCAATAAAATAACTTTCGCGAGCGGATACATAGCGTTCTTGTTCTTCAAATGATTGAGCTTTTATCTCACGACGTTTTGCTGCACCTGCAAATTCTCGATGCATATCGTTAAACTTTTTTGTCCGCATTCCAACCGTTCGGAAATCACCAACTGCGTCAGGACCGCATGGGAACATAGTATAACCTAAACGAGGTTGGTCCCATTCCATGCCTACGCTGGATATAATAGCATCTAGTATCCACCGCTGTTCAGCCCATCTTTTCATTTTTTGTTCTGTGAAAGCCTTCATCATGATGGTGTTTCCTTTCATAAAATCAATTTATTAATTTACAATAGAATTAATGATAAAGCATTATTCATAATATGGCAGTATATATTCTATTGCATAATAGAGTTTATTTTGGTGTTTAAGTTTTACTTATCTAATTTTCTACTAAATGCTAATATTGCTAAAGAATTAGAGTCAATGTTCTAGGGGGAATTAATATGCGTGTTCCAGCAGCATCAAGACATCAAGAAATTAATCCAGCAAAGTTACCTGGTTTGTTTTTAAAACAATTTACCATGTCTAAAGTAAAGGCTGGAGAAACGATGGTACTGCTGAGTGATATGTCTACACGTCCTGAATATGTGCAGGCGGCATTTGCTGCTGCAGAAATACTGGAGGCCAATATATATGAGTTACGTGTCAATATGGTGCCATCCTGGACTAAGGTCGGTATTGATACTATTGGACTAACAAAGGGAGTAAAGGAGGCATTAATAGCTGCTGATATTGTAGTAGCCCTTCATATACCCCTCTTTACTGATTGGCTTCGGGAAGTAATGAGTACTGGTACACGGTTCCTAATGATTATAGATTCTCCTGATGATTTAGAAACATTATTAGCGCCGAAAGGGCTTAAAGAAGCTGTCATGTATGCTCATAACCTTCTACAAAAAACAAAAAAGGTTCAAATACTGAGCGATGCTGGAACCGATTTAATTTATGAATGTGGAGAATATCCAGTAATGAGTCAGTGGGGGTTTTCTGACGAACCAGCTCATTTTGATCATTGGGGAGTAGGACATACCCATACATTTCCCAATGAAGGGAGTGCGAACGGGACTGTAGTTCTAAATTCAGGGGACATAGTTGTACTGCCATTTTGTAGATATATTCAGGGCCAAGTAAAACTTGAAATAAGAGATGGTTTTATTCGTAATATAGAAGGTGAATTAGACGCTAAGTTAATGAAAGATTGGCTTGAAGATAATAAAATAGCTGAAGATGATATTGATCCTTATGCTGTATCTCATTTGGGTTGGGGAATGAATCCTCAGGCCAGATGGTACAATATTGCTTTAAATGGAGATGATCCTGAAAGGGCACATGCTTCGGCGAGGGTATTCCCTGGAAATTTCCTTTTTTCCACTGGTCCAAATACTCAAGGTGGAGGACAAAGGAATACTAAAGGTCATTATGATGTACCTATGCAGGATTGCACTATTATTTTGGATAATAATATGATTATTGAAAGGGGTCGGATCGTAGAAGAAGCCATGATAGTTGAGAGGGAAACAAGATAAATGACACTTCGTAAAATAGAGGATTATCCACCTCAAGAACCTTTTTCAGAAATAGGGATCAAATATAATATTGAAGCCCAAAGGCTTAGTGCTGGGATTAAAGGTCAATCTTTTTCTTATGGCGCCGACCCTTATCAGGAAGTAGCTGTGTTTGAATCTAAAGTACCAAACGGCACTATATTAGCATTTATGCATGGAGGTGGTTGGGTTAACGGTTATAAGGAATGGGTAGCATTTATGGCCCCTGCAATGAACGCAGCAGGTATAACTTTTATTAGTATCGGATACCGGTTAGCGCCTAAATTTATGTGGCCGACTGGAATTGAAGATGTATCAATGGCTCTAAAATGGATATATGAAAATATTCATTCATATGGAGGGGATCCTTCTAGATTATTTATAAGCGGGCATTCAGCAGGTGGACACTATGCATCTTGGATGGCGGTTAGAAACGATTGGCAGAAAAAAATAGGTTTACCAGACAATCTTATACGAGGTGCATTACCTATATCAGGGGTTTATGATTTTACTCCGGGTAATGGTATGGCGATGCGCCCACGGTTTCTTGGTGAAAATGGCACTAATGATATTGACGCCAGTCCATTGCATAATATCATAAATACTCCGCCATTTTACATAACTTGGGGAGACGATGATTTACCACCACTAATACCCCAAGCAAAGAAAATGGCGGATGCATTAATAGCCTCGGGGTGCGATGTAACAACACAAATATTAAATAACTGTAACCATTCTGAGGCTTCTTATGAAAGTTATAAAGCTGATGGTCAGTGGGTGCCCGAAGTTTTGAAATGGATGGAATCTCATTAAGAACGAAATATTATATTCATGAAAATTTTTGTAACTGATGGGAGCTGTTGTACAGGGAAGGCTGTAATCAAAGAACTAGTAAGCCTTGGTGCTGAAGTTTATGGATTAGTACCTGATGATACTTCTGCCTATGAAATTGAAAAACTAGGTGGGCGAACACTGATTGGTGATATACGAGATGAATATATTTTAGAAAAAGGAATTAAAGCTACAGATAAAATTTATCATGTATGTCCATCGTGGATATTAGATGAGATAGAAGTTGCCAATAAAATTATAAAAATCTCTCAAGGCTCTGACATATCTCTTCTTGGTTACCATAGCGTAATGACTCCACATTTCGATAGCGTGCCATCACTTTGGAACAAAATGCAGGTGCAGATGCTATTGATGAAAAGTCATTTACCTTTTACCGTTATTCAACCCGCTATTTATATGCAAAGCTTATTTGATTCGATGGTTATTGAATCGGATAGTATAAAATTTGAATTACCCTTTAATCCGGACGCACAAATCTCTTGGGTTGATATTGATGATGTAGCAAATGCTGTTGCATTAATATTAACAAGGCCTAATCATGTTGGGGGAACATACGAGCTTTGTGGAACTGATGCTCCAATAAGTTGTTTTAATGTTTTAAAAGAAATAGACAATTTGTCGTTGAAGAACATAGAATTGATACATGTGCCGGTTTATGAGGATGAAAATATTTCATTCATAAATAAATATTATTCTAAGCAAATGAATCACCAGAAACTTTACTATGACTTTATAAACGCAAATGGAATGAGAGCTGGTAATAGCAAGGTCTTAACCATGCTATTACAAAGGTCTCCAAATTCATTTAAACGTGCTTTTAATCTTAAATACCAGCTCTAATAGATGTTCTAATAATTACTGATCAATTCCTGCATTAAAAATAACACCTATTTGGTTCATTTGCTCTACAGTATTAGATCCAAATTTCTTGGCTATGTTTTCTCCAATGCTAGGTGAGAATGCAACTTTATCAAATGCGTCGCCTTCGGGAACTTGAATCACTACGTATAGATATCCTACTTCGTCAGATATATTTTTAAAGTTTCTACTCACTCCTGGAGGAACAGAAATAAAGTCCAACGGATTCAAGATAGTATTATTTTCTCCATTATCGCCCCACGTAATCTCAAATTTACCTCTTACACAAAAGAAGTTTTCTACACAACTTTCATGAACGTGCAATCCTGGGTTATCACCTGGAGGGCATTCGGCTAAAGAAATTGTAAGTCCAGGTATTCCTTTTACAGGTGCAATGCTGCTACGACCCTCCCAATCATCTGGAACCATAACTGGATATACGCTTTTAGCAGAAACCATCTCCATTGCTTCGGAAGGAATTCCGTTTGCATCATTTTGTGTCTGCTTATAAGGTTTTAGATTAGAAAAACGTGCTGTACGTGTCAGCATCTCTTCTTTAGATATATCTATTGTTTTCATTATAATTCCTCACTCTTAATTTATTTTAATAATGGACTCAAGCAACAGGAAGGTCAAAGGTATGTTCAAAATTATTTTAAGGGTTTTATGATATTAATAAGTGGAGCTAATGGTGCAGCAGGACGTTCTGTTATAAAGCACCTTGTTAAAAAAGGATTGGCTCCCAGAGCTCTTGTAAGTAATAACAAATCTGCTGATGAAGTTATGAAATTAGGCGCAAGACCATTTGTAGGTGATATGCGCGATGTTTCCGTGCAAAAAAATGCTATGGATGGTATTTCAACCATATATCATATTGCACCCGGACTTATACCAAACGAGCTTTGCCTTTCTCGTAATTTTATAGCCAGTGCAAAAGCTTTATCTATAGACCGGTTTATATTGCATGGAGTTAGTTATCCTTATGCTCCAGATATTGAATTTCATTGGACTAAGATGAAGCTTGAAGCAGAATTATTATTATCTGGACTTCAATACACTATTATTAGGCCAACGCAATTTATGCAAAATATCATATGGTCGCTCCCTCAAATAATTGCTACAGGTGAGTTTGGTTTGCCTTATAGTCCAAATATAAGTATGGGCTTTGTAGATGTTGATGATTTAGGGAAAGCTGTATCAAAAGTTTTAACGGAGAAAGGTCATTCTGGTGCCACATATGAACTCTGTAGTATTAAAAAGCCAATAAATCGGCATGATATAGCGGTTGCACTTACTGAGGCATTTGGTGTTCGAATTAGAGCGACACGGTGTTCTTTTGACGATCTGAGGTCATCTCATTTTTTTTCAAGCTTAAGTAAAAATCAGTTACAGGAATTATCTAATATGTATGACCATATAGATCAATTTGGTACGGCTTACTTTAATAATGAGGTTTTAGAAATGTTAACAGGTGAACCGAGTACTAATTATTATGAGTTTGCAAAACGGTTGCCTTCTATAATTAATTCAATGCGATAAATAGCTTCATCAAATGATCTAACCATAGTTTGATGAAAGTGAATTAAGGTAATTTCTTTTGTAATATTCTAGTTGTCTGGAAATAATTGGGTCATTATTAAAGCCGTTGCGTCAGTAATATAAGTTGTAGCTATTTCTGCTCTCTCTCTTAGGTCATTCCTCTCGCAAGACATATTAGTAAGCCATTGTAAATGTCCTAATACATTACCATCATCTAAAGAAGCCCAGATGTCTTCAGGAGCTAGATCTTCATTAGTTAGATCACATACACGCATTGCGAAAGGCGGTGGTGCGAGATGAATTACCCAGGGAGAGTCATCTATAATTTCTGTGTCGCTTTCAAAAAGAACACCAACTATGTAACCCAATGGTATGTCTTCTAATTGAATATTTATTGCTGAGGGATTAAATTGGTGAGAATTAAAGTTCAATCTTTTAGTAACTTCTTTATCATAAATTGAAAATATAGCTGCCTCTATTAATTCGGCAATAATCCTTGGGTCAGCTTGACGCGGCTCAAGAAAGGTTAAATTTCCAAGGGCAAAATTGTTGTCTGTCTCTAGAGGAAAATAAAAATCTGCTAATTCTCCATTTGGTAGAGTATCGTATGGCCGATGAATAATTCTCATGATAAATACAGGATCACTAATATGAACAATCCAAACGTCATCCCCATCATTGGAGAAATCCTGCCAACCAAATAATCTTCCTATTATGAATTCAGCCATAATTAATATTTTTTTTATGATAAAATTATATTATTTGATTTCATATATTGATTTAAGTCTAGACACCAGTTCTTATAATAAAACTATATTTAATAAATACACTTAAATATTTAAATTGGAGCAAATTGTGAAAGCACAAATTTTATATAAAGGCGGGGACCCTTTCTCTCTGGAAGATAGACCTGACCCGACACCAGGACCAGGAGAGGCAGTAGCTAAGGTTATTGCATGTGGTTCTGGGTTAACTATTCATCATATAAAAGCAGGTAGAGGGGAGGCAAACTTCCCTATAATTATTGGTCATGAGATCACGGGTGAAATAGTTGAGGTGGGTTCGGGAGGAGGAGGTCCAGATAACCTTAAGGTAGGTGATCCGGTTACTGCTTATTTTTATCTCATAGATGGAGAAGATAAATGGACACGGAATGGACGGGCTCCAATTTCTACCGTTAATAAAGGTTACATAGGGCGTCAAATTGATGGTGGATATGCTGAATATATTAAGTTGCCCGTTTATAATTTTATTAAATTACCCGAGGGTTTAGATTATAAAAATAAACCTGCTGAAGTTGGTGTTATTAGTGATGCCATAGCTACTCCATATAAGGTTCTCAGTCGTGCCCGTGTGGCAGCAACTGATACGGTGGCGATATTTGGTGCCGGAGGCGGTTTAGGAGTGCATCAAGTAATGATGTGTAAATGGGCCCATGCTAATGTGATTGCTATTGATGTTATGAAAGATAAATTAGATGTATGTTTAGGTCTAGGTGCAGACTTACTGGTTGATGCATCTGAAGACTCAGTGGTTGACCAAGTTATGGACCTTACAAATGGTCAAGGGGTTGATGTAGCTATAGATTATGTCTCAACAACAGGAACACAGCAGCAAGCGGTTGACTGCCTAGGTATTGGAGGTCGGTTTGTAACTTTGGGAGGCTCCCTTCAGCCATTTATGGCTCCAGCGCCTAAAATGTTATCCAAGGAGCTAGAGTTAATGGGGAGCCGTTATTGTAGCCGGCAACAAGTAATAGAGTCTCTTGAATTATGTGCTCGCGGAGATGTCTGGCCATTAGTAACCGAAACATATCCACTGGCTGAGGCGGAGACTGTACATAAACGACTTGACCAAGGTCTAGTTACTGGACGTGCGGCATTAATAATTGAAAGTTAATAGTATTAATCAAGTTCAATTGTATTTTTTAAAATACCTATATTAGTGATTTCGACTTCTACCGTGTCCCCGCTCTTCATCCAAAGCGGCGGTTGTCTAGCGTGCCCAACCCCGCTTGGTGTCCCAGTAACTATTATATCTCCGGGATATATTTCTATAAAAGTGGATATATATGAAATTAAATCAGGTATTTTAAATATTAGGTCTGCAACACTTTCATGCTGTACTACTGATCCATTAAGGCGTGTCTCTAAAACTAGAGAATCTGGATTTAGTATCTCGTCGGAG
>Ga0114932_10003939_pt1 | contig 14175 bp, 7 predicted proteins | sample 2SBtaG_2_FD_87286 | JGI IMG/M metagenome (GOLD analysis project Ga0114932, IMG submission 87286) | Deep subsurface microbial communities from Kolumbo volcano to uncover new lineages of life (NeLLi) - 2SBTROV12_ACTIVE470 metaG | ecosystem: Environmental > Aquatic > Marine > Volcanic ...
GCCCTCGCCGTAGATCATGGCGATGACCGACGAGGTGGTGGGCGGCTCGTTCTCGTAGGTCTCCTTCCAGTCGAGCCCGCTCCCCCACTCCAGCACGTGCTTCACGGTCATGTCGCAGTGCTCCGCGGGCGCATCCGGCAGGTAAGTGCAGATGCTCTCGTCGACCGACAGGCGTCCTTCGTGCACCGCGATGCCCGCGAGGGCGGCGGTGTAGGTCTTCGACACCGACCAGACCAGCTGCCGGTTGTCCGGGCCGACGCCGCGGTCGTAGCGCTCGAACACGATGTGCCCCCCCTGCACCACGATCACGCTCTGCGTGCGGAGGCCAGCGCGCTCCTCGTCGTCGAGGACGGGGGTGAAGGCGTAGGCCTCCAGGGCGGAGGTGTCCGGAGACGCCTCCGACGCGTGCCAGTCGTCCCACGGCCAGGGCATGACCGGGCACGCCGCGAGGGCTGCGGACAGGTACGAGAACAGCATGACGCCTCGCTAACCTCCCCAGGTGCGAAGTTTCTTGCGCACCTCTGAAACGCGTTCTACATTCGTGGCACTGAACCCCAGGCACCCGAGGCCGCATGAGCGCGCTCGCCCTTCTCGCCGCCGCTGCCTTGGCCAACCCACAGCCATCGACCGTCGTCGAGGGCGACTGGGTGGTGATGAGGATGGCGATGGAGGTGCCCATGAGCGTGGTGCACAAGGCCATCGACAGCGCCGCCGAGGTCATGGCCTTCGGTGGCGAGCGCGAGATCCTCAGCCTCAAGCCCGACGGCGACTGCGAGGTCGTCGAGATCCAGACGCCCGGCCCGATCGGACCGATGACCTACACCGTGCGGCGTTGCGCCACGGTCGATGGCTTCGCCGAGCGCATGATCGCCAGCGACGACTTCCACGCCAACGAGACCGAGTGGCACCTGGCCGAGACGGCCACGGGCACCGAGATCGTCTACCGGGTGCTCGTGGACCCCGACATCCCGACCCCGAGCTTCCTCGTGAACAACAAGGTCAAGTCGGCCATGGCCGAGACCCTGAAGGACCTCTACGCGGTGCTCACCGAGTAGGCGAACCCACGCGCTGGTAGCGGTCGCGGTAGCGCTCCGCACCCGCCCAGACCAGATCGGCATCGATCGTCTCGCCACCGTGCAGCCAGCCCTCGAGCGTGGCCAGGCCTGCGGGCCCCAGCCGCTCCTCCACCTCGCCGAAGAAGTCTTCGGACCCGTGGAAGGTGTCCCGCAGGATCTCGACCATCGTGTCCTCGACGCCAGCCCGTGCGAGCAGGCCCTCGGTGCCGACCATCGCCAGCGGCGCGAGGATGTAGTGCCCGTACTGCATGTCGATGCTGGGCTGCCCGGCGGCAACGACCACGTTCGGCGTGATCTGCCAGAAGCGCTCGGCGTCGTCGAAGGGGGGTCCCGTGATGAGGTCGTGGTCTCCGGTCTGGACCGCCGTGTGCACGTTGTACAGGTACTCGAGCCGCTTCATGCGCCCACGGTGGGAGCGGATGAAGGCGGTCTCCGTCCAGGTGGCCACGAGCTCTTCCCAGTCCTTCTGCGGGATCGGCGGCGCCACGCCGTCGGCGCGGCCCACCCGGTGCCGGTTGTGCAGGTGGGCGATGGCGTGGATGGTCAGCTCGTGGCCCCGGGACTGCTGCGGATCGCGCACCACCACCGACAGGTCTGGCCCGGGTTCCGGGTAGATGCGTGTGTCGTAGGAGCGGGTGTGGCCGGCGTGGCCAGCGGTGACCAGCACGTGATGCTCGCTCTTCAGCGCATCCGGGAGCGGCGGAAAGAGCCTCCCGATCTCCTCGAAGGCGTGCGCGAGCAGGGCGTCGGTCTGCTCGAAGAGCTTCGCGCCGAGGGCCTTGGGCCAGAACAGACGCACCTCGAAGTCGGTGCTGTAGCTCCGAGCCCCCACGTTCCAGACCTTGTCGGCCACCAGCACCGCGGTCTGCTTCTTGTTCCACCGGGCGCGGTGCCCGACGTGGTCCAGGGTGCCGACGGGGCTCCAGCCTTGCGGCACGCAGTGGTACGCACCCTTGTGATCGAAGGCCCGAAGGCCCTCGTCGGACCACGTGCGCCAGCCCTGGGTGCCCTTCTTGCCGCGGTGCTCCGGGAGCTCCTTGCAGTCGGCCTCCTCGGGCGGCCAGATCTCGGTGGGCGACTCGATCTGCCACGTGATGAGCGCCAGGGCGGCCACCGCCAGGACGCCGAGGACTGCATGGAGCGCGCGGGACATGCGCGTTGCCTATCCGATCCACCCCGACTCCCCCTGCGAGCATGACCTGAACGCCTGACCAGCATCGTGTTACCCGCCAGCCATGAGCGGCGCCGCCAACCGGGATCCCGACACCATCACCGTGGTGGGTGCTCGCGAGCACAACCTGAAGGGTGTGGATCTCACGATTCCGCGCGACAGCCTGGTGGTGTTCACGGGCCTGTCGGGGAGCGGGAAGTCGTCGCTCGCCTTCGACACGATCTTCCAGGAGGGGCAGCGCCGCTTCCTCGAGTCGCTCTCGAGCTACGCGCGCCAGTTCCTCGGGGGCCTCGAGAAGCCCCAGGTCGATCTCGTGTCCGGCCTCTCCCCCACCATCTCCATCGACCAGAAGACCGTCAACCGCAACCCGCGAAGCACCGTCGGAACGGTCACCGAGGTCATGGACCACCTGCGCTTGCTGCTGGCGCGGCTGGGAACGCCCCACTGCCCCAGGTGCGACGCGCCAATCACGGACCTGTCCCCTGCCCAGATCGCCGGCAGCGTGCTGGAACAAGCGCCCGGAACCCAGGTGCTGGTGCTCGCGCCGATCGTGATGGACCGGAAAGGCGAGTACAAGAAGGAGCTCGACCAGCTGCGGACCGATGGCTGGGTGCGGGCGCGCATCGATGGCGAGGTCCGCCGCCTCGAAGAGCCCATCAAGCTCGAGCGCTACGAGAAGCACACGATCGAGATCGTGCTGGACCGCGTGAAGGCGGTCCCCGAGAACACGAGCCGCGTGGTGGAGGCCGTCGAGCGGGGTCTCGAGCTGGCCGGCGGCGTGGTCAGCGCGCTCATCGACGACCAGCACCACACCTGGTCGTCGACGCGGGCGTGCAGCAACCATCCCGAGATCAGCATCCCGGAGCTGGAGCCGAGGCTCTTCAGCTTCAACACGCACCAGGGCGCGTGCACGGCGTGCAAGGGCCTGGGCGAGCTCACCCGCTTCGACCCAGCCCGCATGGTCGATCCCGAAGCTCGGCTGCCCGAGGCCCTGCTCCCCGTGCGACGCGATGTCGGCCTCCCCTTCGCCAGCGTCGACGACGAGGTGGTGAAGCAGGTCGCGAAGGCCTACGGCGCCGACCTCCGAAAGCGCTGGAAGGACCAGCCCGAGGCCGTGCAACGCGGACTCGTCCACGGCGAGGGGGAGACGGTCCAGTACGTGGTGAAGCGCGAGCGCGGCGGGAAGAAGAGCCGCCAGACCCGGGCCTGGCGCGGCCTGATGGCCACGATCGAGAACGTGCTGCGCTGGGTTCCGAACTACGACGGCTTCGACGCCTTCCGGGCCACCACGCGCTGCGACGACTGCGGCGGTGCCCGCCTGAACCCGATCGCCCGCGCCGTCACCTTTCGCGACAAGGGCATCGGCGAGCTGTCCGGGATGACGGTGAAGCAGGCGGAGGCCTTCTTCGCCGGCGTGAGGCTGCGGGGCAAGCAAGCCCGCATCGGGCGGGAGCTGGTCCGCGAGATCCGCGACCGGCTGCGCTTCCTGGTGGAGGTCGGCCTCGGCTACCTCTCCATGAACCGTTCGGCGGCGACCCTCTCAGGGGGCGAAGCCCAGCGCATCCGCCTCGCCGCGCAGGTCGGCTCGGCACTCCGAGGCGTCACCTACGTGCTGGACGAGCCCTCCATCGGGCTGCACCCCCGCGACAACCGACGCTTGCTCGACACCCTCATCCGCCTGCGCGACCAGGGGAACTCGGTGCTCGTGGTCGAGCACGACCGTGAGACCATGGAGGCCGCGGACTACCTGGTGGACGTGGGACCTGGGGCCGGCCGTTTCGGCGGAGAGGTCGCGGCCGAGGGCGCCCCCTCCCGCTTCGCCAAGCGGAGCTCCCTCACCGCTCGCTACCTCCGGGGCGAAGACAGCATCCCCCTGCCGGCCGCGCGCCGAGCCGGGAACGGACAGGCGCTGGTCGTGCACGGCGCCCGCCAGCACAACCTCCAGGACCTCACCGTCCGCTTCCCGCTCGGGCAGCTCGTGGTGCTCACCGGCGTGTCGGGGTCCGGCAAGTCCACGCTCCTGATGGACGTCCTGTGGCCGACGCTTCAGACCACGCTCTACAAGAACGCCAAGGCGAAGCCCGGCGACCACGACCGGGTGGCGGGGCTGCAGCACCTCGACAAGGTCGTGGTGATCGACCAGTCGCCCATCGGCCGGACCCCACGCTCGAACCCCGCCACGTACGCGGGGGCCTTCACGCCGATCCGCGAGCTCTTCGCCAAGCTGCCGGAGTCGAAGGCCCGCGGGTACAAGCCGGGGCGCTTCAGCTTCAACGTCAAGGGCGGGCGCTGCGAGGCCTGCGAAGGCGCCGGCCTCAAGACCGTGGAGATGCAGTTCCTCGCCGATGTGCAGGTCACCTGCGAAGTCTGCGAAGGGCAACGGTACAACCCCGAGACCCTCGAGGTGCGCTACCGGAGCAAGTCGATCACCGACGTGCTCGACCTGTCGATCGAGGAAGGCGTGGCCTTCTTCGCGAACCACCGCACCCTGAGGCGCATCCTCGGCACCCTGCAGGCGGTGGGCCTCGGCTACGTGAAGCTCGGTCAGCCGGCCACCACGCTCTCGGGCGGCGAAGCCCAACGGGTCAAGCTGGCCAAGGAGCTGCAGAGGCCGGCCACCGGGCGCACCCTTTACCTGCTCGACGAGCCCACCACCGGCCTGCACTTCGAGGACGTGAAGGCGCTCCTCGCCGCGCTCGGACGCCTCGTCGACGCCGGCAACACCGTGGTCGTGATCGAGCACAACACCGACGTCATCAAGGTCGCCGACCACGTCATCGAGCTGGGCCCCGACGGGGGCGACGGTGGGGGGCTGCTGGTCGCGGAAGGCACACCCGAGGCCGTGGCACGGCGCCAGACGCCCACGGGCGTGGTGCTCGCGGAGCTGCCGGACTTCGGCGGTCCGCCGGTGGTGTTCGCACCGAGGAAGCGCCGCAAGAAGCATCGCTCGGGCGATCTCGAGATCAAGGGCGCCACCTGCCACAACCTGAAGGGCGTGGACCTCCTGGTTCCCCGCAACAGCCTGACCGTGCTCACCGGCGTGTCCGGCAGCGGCAAGACCTCGCTCGCCTTCGACACGGTCTTCGCGGAGGGGCAACGCCGGTACGTGGAGTCGCTCTCCACCTACGCCCGGCGCTTCCTCGGCCGCATGGGGCGCGCCCCCGTGGAGAGCCTCGAGGGGCTCGCGCCCGCCATTGCCATCCACCAGAAGACCGCGAGCCACAACCCGCGGAGCACGGTGGCCACCGTCACCGAGATCTACGACTACCTTCGGCTCCTGTGGGCGCGTATCGGGGTGCCCCACTGCGCCACGTGCGGGCAGGCTGTCCGCGGGTGGAGCCCGTCCGCGGGGGCGCACCGACTGCGCGCCGAGAGCGACGAGCAGGGCTGGCTCCTGGCGGTGCTCCCCCCCGACGACCATGCCGCGGAGCGGCGCACGGAGCTCTTGCGGTCCGGCTTCCTCCGGCTCCTGGACGACGAGCACGAGGTGCTGCTGGAGGACGAGGCCTGCACCGCGCTGCTCGAGGCGGGCGCCACCCTGGTCGTCGACCGGGTCCGGCCGGCACGCACCGAGGCGCAGCGGCTGAGCGAGGCCCTGCAGACCGCGTACAGGCTCGGCGGCGGCGAGGCGATCTGGCAGATCCGTGGCGGGACGTCCGTGAGGCTCACCGAGCTGCCCACCTGCCCGGATCACGGCAAGGTGCTCCCCGAGGCCATCACACCGAGGCACTTCAGCTTCAACAGCCAGCTCGGGGCCTGCCCGAGCTGCGATGGTCTGGGCAAGCGCCTCCAGCTCGACCCCGATCGGCTGTTCCCTCACCCCGAGCAGGGCCTCTACGACGCCATGGACAAGCGCGTGGCCGCCGTGGTCACCCGCTCGGCCCGGCTCCGCGCCCTCTTGAAGGAGCTCACCAAGGCCGAAGGGTTCTCGGTCGACACGCCGGTGCACGCCTGGACACCTGACCAACGTCGGGTGCTGCTGGAAGGCGACGCTCGCACGATGCAGGTCCGCTGGTCGAAGAAGTGGGGCCAGACCCGCCACTCGGTCGACGAGGAGCTCACCTGGAACGGGCTCTTCGGCATCATCGAGGGATGGACGTCGCCGCTCACGTGGCTGCGCAGGGAGCGCCCGTGCACCACGTGCAACGGCGGCCGACTCCGGCGCGAGCTGCAGGCGGTCTTGCTGGGCGGCGCGGCCATCGGCGAGGTCTGCCAGCTCACCGTGGCCGAGGCCCTGGCCTGGTTCGGTGCCCTCGAGCTGGACCCCGTGTCCCGCACCATCGGCGAGCAGGCGCTCGGCGAGGTCGCGAAGCGGCTGGCCTTCCTGACCGAGGTGGGCCTCGGCTACGTCGGGCTCGACCGGTCGGCTGGCACCCTGTCGGGGGGCGAGTCGCAACGGATCCGCCTGGCTTCGCAGCTCGGCAGCGGCTTGACCGGCTGCATCTACGTGCTGGACGAGCCGACGATCGGCCTGCACCCCCGCGACACCCAACGGCTGCTGGGCACCCTCCTCGGCCTGCGAGACCTCGGCAACACCGTGCTGGTGGTGGAGCACGACGTCGACACCATGGCCGTGGCCGACCACCTGGTCGACCTCGGCCCGGGCGCAGGTGAGCACGGCGGCCACATCGTGGCCCGCGGCACCTACGACGAGCTGTCGGCGAACCCGCTCAGCGTGACCGGCGCGTTCCTGTGCGGCGACCGGGCCATCCCGGTCCCCGCGAAGCGCCGCAGGGGCCGGGGCAAGCTCCGGCTGCGCGACGCGCGCCTGCACAACCTGCGCGACGTCGCCGCGGACTTCCCCATCGGGGCGCTGACCGTGGTGACCGGCGTCTCCGGCTCCGGCAAGTCCACGCTGGTGATGGACTGCCTGGTGCCTGCCCTCCAGCGGGAGCTCGGCCTGAAGCCCGACCTCGTGCCGCCGGCCCAGGTGAAGGTGCCGAAGAAGGCCGGCATGAAGAAGGTGGTCGTGGTCGACCAGAGGCCCATCGGGCGCACGCCCCGGTCCACGCCGGCCACCTACGCCAAGGCGATGGACGAGCTGCGCAAGCTCTACGCCCGCGTGCCGCTGTCGGTGGAGCGGGGCTACCGGGCGGCCCGCTTCAGCTACAACATGGGCGGCGGACAGTGCCCGCACTGCGAAGGTCGCGGCTCGGTCCTGGTGGAGATGCACTTCCTCTCGGACGTGTGGGTCACCTGCGACCAGTGCCACGGCCGCCGCTACAACCAGGCCACGCTCGAGGTGCGCTGGAAGGGGCACAGCATCGCCGACGTGCTCGACATGCGCGTGGACGACGCCCTGGAGCTGTTCGCCAACCACAGGAAGCTGAAGCGGCTGCTCACGTCCCTGCACCAGGTCGGCCTCGGCTACCTGCGGCTCGGCCAGGCCGCCACCACGCTCTCAGGGGGCGAGGCCCAGAGGGTGAAGCTCGCCACCGAGCTCGCTGGCCGACCCGACGGCGCCATCTTCGTGCTCGACGAGCCGTCGACGGGACTGCACCTCGCCGATGTGGAGCGGCTGGTCGAGGTGCTCCACCGCCTGGTGGACGGGGGCGCCACGGTCATCGTGGTCGAGCACCACCCCGACCTCATCAAGAACGCGGACCACGTGCTCGACATCGGCCCCGAGGGCGGCGCCGGTGGCGGGCAGATCCTGGTGACGGGCACGCCCGAACACGTGGTCCGCGCTGGTACGGACACCGGGGATGCATTAGCAGGGGTCCTCCAAACACGTCCCACGGACGACAGGGAGTCATGCATGGCGGCGGGCTGGCGGATGCGCTGTCCCAAGTGCGAGGGGAAGAACCTCCACACGGAGTTCGATCGCTCCCATTACGCGCCTCAGGACTCCCTGATCCTGGTCTGCTACACGTGCGGTCACCGGATCTATGGCCGAGAGGCCATCGAGAAGGAATACAACGAGCAGTACGAGGCGGCGCGCGAAGAGCGCGAGCGCCTGGCGGCCGAAGCCGATGCCGCTCGCACCCGACGGCAGGACGAGATGCGCGAACGCCTCGCCCGCGCCCAGCGCGAGAAGGCGGAGAAGCGCGCGCGCACCCGCATCAAGGTCACCCCCGCCCCCGGCCACGTCCGACCCACGCCCACCCCGGCCCCCGCGCCTGCCGCGGCGCCCGCTGCGGCCAGCGCCCCGGCCAAGCCCGCCGGCCCCACCGAGCCCATCCCGGAAGACGAGCTCTGCTCCTGGCACCTCTGCGACAAGGGCCCGGGTGAGAGCCGAAACCGCACGCGTCCGGGGTCGAAGTACTGCTCGCGCGACTGCTCGAACAAGAACGCTCGCTGGCGCCACAAGAGGCGACGCAAGGAAGACAAGACCGCCAAGGCCTGAGGCGGGCGCCACCCGAAGGCCGCTTCAGCGCGTCAGGAAGCCGCCGTCGACCGCGATGGTCTGCCCGGTCACGTAGCTCGAAGCATCGCTCGCGAGCCACAAGGCGGTCTGCGCGATCTCCTCGGGTGTGCCGTGGCGGCCGAGCGAAGCGCGCGCGTTGTAGGCCGACAGGAAGGCTTCGTCCTCGATCAGCACCTGCGCGAAGCGCGTGGCGATCAGGCCGGGTGCGACCGCGTTCACGCGGATGCCATGACCACCCCACTCGGCCGCGAGGGTGCGGACCAACGACAGGGCCGCCGCCTTGGTCATGCCGTAGATCCCTTGCCCCGGAGCGGCAGCGATGCCGTAGATGCTGGACACGAACAGCATCGAACCCGGACGTCCCGCTGCGATCATCCGCCGCGCGACCTGCCGGGCGAGCTCGAAGGGCCCCTCGAGGTTCACCTGGAAGGTCTTCCGCCAGGCACTCATCGGCGCGTCCACCATGGGCCCGAAGTAGGGGTTGGTGCCGGCGTTGTTCACGAGCACATCGGGCACACCGAGCGGATCCAGGGCGTCCAGCAGAGCGGCGATGGCCGCGGGGTCGCCCATGTGGCACGCCATCGGCGTGGCCTCGCCCCCCGAGGAACGGATGGCCGCAGCAGCCTCCTCGAGAGCCGGCAGCTTGCGGGACACGAGCACGACGTGGGCGCCCGCAGCGGCAAAGGCCCTGGCGGTGGCGAGGCCGATGCCACGGCTGGCACCGGTGACGACGGCGAGACGGTTCTGGAGCGTTGCAGACATTCGGGGACCCTATCCCTGCGCGCAGGCGTTAGCGGTGACCCACGGAACCGCCCGGAGTCCCGATGCGCGATGCGGCCAACGAACGCTTCTCCCTGTCCCAGGTGCCTTTCTGGGCGATCCACCTGCTCGCGTTCGCGGGCGTGTGCTGGGTCGGCTTCAGCTGGTGGGGGCTCGCCCTCGCCGTGGGCATGTACTACCTCCGCATGTTCGGCATCACGGCGGGCTTTCACCGCTACTTCAGCCACCGCGGCTTCAAGACCTCCCGGCCGGTGCAGTTCGCGCTCGCCTTCCTCGGTACCACCTCGGTGCAGAAGGGCGTGCTCTGGTGGGCCGCGCACCACCGCTGGCACCACCTCCACAGCGACGACGAGCACGACATCCACAGCCCCAAGCAGCGCGGATTCTGGTGGTCCCACCTGGGGTGGATCCTGTCCCACCGCTACAACGAGACCGACTTCAAGCGCATCAAGGACTTCGCGAAGTACCCGGAGCTGCGCTGGATCAACCGATGGCACCTCGTGCCGCCCGCGATCTTCGGTGCGGTGATCTACCTGGTGGGCGGCCTCGAGGCCTTCGTCTGGGGCTTCCTCGTGAGCACCGTGGCGCTCTGGCACGGCACCTTCTTCATCAACAGCCTCGCGCACGTGTACGGCAGCCGCCGCTACGACACGTCCGACACGAGCCGCAACAGCCTGATGCTCGCGCTGCTCACCATGGGCGAGGGCTGGCACAACAACCACCACCACTACCAGTCCACCGCCAACCAGGGCTTCTTCTGGTGGGAGATCGACGCCAGCTACTACACCCTGCGTGCGATGAGCTCGGTCGGCCTGGTCTGGGACCTGCGTCGCCCGCCGGAGCGCATCCTGCGCCCGACCTTCGACGACCTGAAGGAGCGCTTCGCCGCCGCGAGCCGCGACATGGCTGCCTGGCAGCGCCTCGCGGCCGCCGCCGCCTGGTGGGAGGCCCTCGACGCGGAAGCCACCCTGCGCGAACACCTGCCGCACCTGCCCGACGAGCTGGCGGAGCAGCTCGAGTACGCTCACGGCGTGCTCGCCTCGCTGCCCGACGACGCCCGGACCAAGGTCGACGAGGTGCGCGTGGTCATGGCCGACCTGCCCGACGAGATGCGGGAACGGGTTGCGGCCATGGAAGCGGCGCTCGAGGAGTGGTTCGAGAGCCTTCCGAGCGCCGAGGAGCTCCTGGAGCGCCTCCCGAGCGCCGAGCAGCTGGCCCTCGTCCCGGCGTAGCGCGCGAGCCCAGGTGCTGCGGCGCGCTGCCAGGCGCCGGACGGCTCGCTACAAGAGCTCGTCGATCTGGTCCCTGAGCTCGACCATCCACTCCTCCGAGTAGCCCGTGTGCCGCGCGACGATCTTGCCCTCCCGGTCCACGAGGACCGAGAAGGGCATCGCGCTCACGCCGAACTGGCCGAACAGCTTCGACTCCGGGTCGAGCACGACGGGGAACGGGAACGCCGAGGCATCGATCACCCGTTGGGCGTCCTCCACCTTCCGGTCGACGTTGACCGCGAGCACCACGAGCCCACGGTCCTCGAGCTCCTTCTGCAGCTCCGCGAGGGCCGGCAGCTCCTTGCGGCACGGCGCGCACCAGGTGGCCCAGAAGTTCACCAGCCCCACCTTGCCCTCCAACGCCTCGGAGCCCTCGAACGCTGGAAGCGGCTCCGTCGCCACGTCCTCGCTGTCCTCTGGCGTGGCCTCGGCGACCGCCGCGGCGAACACCCCCTCGACCTGGCTGTCCGCGCAGCAGCGGAAGCCGGTGTTCTGGCTCACGATGCCTGGCCCGAAGGTGTCCCAGGCCTGGCCGCAGCTGGCCTTGTCCTCGTGGTACCAGCCGCCTCCCATGAGCAGTGCGTCGGCCTCGGTGGCGCCGACCCACTCCTGAACGTTCCCGGTCAGGTCGTACACGCCTTCCGGGCTGCGGCAGCCGCCGCGGCGACCGGCCTCCTGCGGCTCACTGCGGTCCCGGTGGCCGCTGTCCCAGCACGCCCCAGCCCGGTAGCGCTCGCCGTAGGGGTACGCGCGGCCCTCGAGCACGTCGCCGACGACCCGTCCGTCGCCGTCGTCATCGACGCCCGGCACGCCCTGGCAGGCGGTGAGCCACTCGTCGTGGGTGCAGAGGCGCTTCCCGGCCGCCTCGCAGGCCCGCTTGGCGTCGAACCAGTTGGTGATGGCGACCGCGGCGCCGACCTCCGAGACCGCCACCCCCTCCACCGAGCGCGAGGCCTCGACCGCGTCGATCCAGAAGTCGCCCACCGCCACCATGTCGATGGTGCCCTTCTCGGGCGGGGGCTCCGCGACCACGGTCCGCATGGCGGCGACCTTGCCCTCGTCATCGAGCTCCACCGCGCCCTGAGCGACCCGGATGGCCGCATCGAGGATGGCCTCGCTCGAGGCGCCCTTGAACTCCCGGCCGTTCACGTAGGTCCGCGGGGTGCCCGAGATGTCCAGGCTGTTCGCGGCCGCGACATCGGCGGCGATCTCCGCCCCCACGGCGTCGCTCCCTCGGCACGCCTGCCAAGCCGGAACGTCCAGGCCGAGGCGTTCGGCATGGGCGAGGAGGTCGTGGTCGTCCAGGTGTTGCTGGTTGCGGAAGACCAGGTCGTGGAACTCCCAGAAGCGGTCCTGATGGTGTGCACACTGGGACGCGATGGCGACCTCGCAGGCGCGCTTGTGGTGCGTGCGCGAGATGGTGTCGTTGCAGTCCTTGTCCATCGGAAAGTGCTTGAAGACGAAGCGCACGGAGTCGCCATGCTGCGCCTTCACGTCGTCCATGGTGTGGCTGAGCTTCCTGCAGTAGCCACACTCGAAGTCGGCAAACTCGACCACGGTGACCGTGGCGTCCGCGGGCCCGTAGGTCGGCTCGTGGCCCGAGATCGGCACGTCCTTCACGACGTTGGGCAGCGTGACGCGACCGGCAGCGCGTTGCTTGGTGGCGAGGGCCGTGCCCTCCGGGCTGCCGGCTTCGACCGCCGCCGAAGCCTCGACCGCCGCCACCACCTCCGCGTCGAGCTGCCTCCCGAGGTGCAACGACAGCGGGGCCACGACCACGAACACGGCCGCGATCAAGGCGTCGGCGACGAGCGCGTCCCAGGTGAGCTGGAAGCTGCGCGGGCCAGAGGCCAGGGCCAGGCCCAACGAGATGGCGTGGAGCGTGTACATCGAGATGCAGAAGAGGCAGAAGAAGCCCAGGTCGGTGGCGCTGACCCAGCCCATGTAGGCGCTCACCAACACGTTCCAGATCGCGACGAAGGTCAGCCAGCCTCGCGCTGCAGCGCCGCGTTCGTCGTTGCGCAGTCCCGACCAGGTCAGCCACGCCATGCCCGCGTACAGAGGCAGGGCATAGAGCGAGATCGGCACGCCGAACAGAGAGGCGTAGCGCGAGGTGTTGACCTCGTCGCAGTCGAAGGAGCCGCCGACGTTGCAGAGGCTCTCGAAGGTGCCGGCGCCGTGGGCGAGCTGCAGGTGAGCCCACCCCATGTAGGCCGCCAGGCCAGCCAAGAGAGCGAGGACGACCCACTGCGCACGGAGGGCCCAGGCGCGTGCCACCATGTTGTTCTCCATGTCGCTGACCTAACCTCGCCACGGATAGGTTGGCCGCCCCGCAGGAGAGCCGATGCTCTGGTACGTGCTGGCTTGCACGCCCCCGATCGAAGCGCCCACCGAGCTGAACGAGCTCTCGCGCTACCTCTACCGGGAGTTCGAGGCGGAGGATCCGGACACCCTCGCCGCCGGCCTGGACAACCTCGGGGCGTGGCTCGGGGAGCTGGACCTGACCGTCGACACCAACGAGCGCACCTACAGCCTCGATCCGCTCCAGGAGGACGACGTGGCTGGGCTCACCCGCCCCGAAGGCCGCGCGTTGAGCGACCTGCTCGGCCTCGGCATCGCCCACGACAGCCCCTACGCGCTGCCTGACCACGCCGCCTACGTGGTCTGGGAAGACCAGCTGACCATGTCTCCACTCTCGGAGTACCACTGGCGCCACTTCGACGGGGACGGCGCAGCCTGCCTGCCCGACGCCAGCTGCGAGGTGGCCCGCGCCACGGACGAGCTGAAGAAGGACTCCGTCTTCATCAAGGTCGAGCTCGCCCTGGAGAAGGACTTTCGCTGGGTGGTGCTGGCCGACGGGCAGCAGGCCTTGATCGCCCGCGCCTGGTTCGAGGAGAGCTTCGCCGGAGAGAGCGGCCAGAACCAGCTCTGGCAGAACCACGCGCTGGACGTCTACCTGCCCAGCGCCAACGGCCACGTGCTGCGCTGGTACGTGACCTGGGCCGAGAGCGAGTTCTCGGGCGCCGACGACGACATCAAGATCGGCATCCTGCGCAGCGGCATCGAGGACTTCCTCGATGCCTGCGACGAGGCGGCCGCTGGCGGTAGTTGACGGGCTCGTAAGTAACGAGCCCTTTCAACTACTGTCTCCTGCGGGGGCCAGCCCCCGCACCGCGCGCTGGGCGCGCTCCCCCCGGCCTTCGGCCGCCGCGCGCGGTGCGCGCGGGGGCGGTTCGTCACTAACGAACCGCCCAACTAACCAGCTTCCTCCGGCCTCACGTCGGCGATGATGTCGATCGGCTTCTGCATCCCGCCGGCCATCTCCTGGGCCCGCTCGAGCAGGTCCTCCTCGGTGTCGTCATCGAAGAGGTGCACGTCGCCGTTCTTCATGCGCAGGAAGATGGCGCTGCAGGTGCCGTCGTCCTCCCACACGTAGCGGCCGAACTCCACCCGCTCGACGTCGCCGACCGCCAGGCGCAGCGTCTCGCGCTTGTCCTTGGGCTCCTTGTA
>Ga0114932_10003941_pt1 | contig 14174 bp, 12 predicted proteins | sample 2SBtaG_2_FD_87286 | JGI IMG/M metagenome (GOLD analysis project Ga0114932, IMG submission 87286) | Deep subsurface microbial communities from Kolumbo volcano to uncover new lineages of life (NeLLi) - 2SBTROV12_ACTIVE470 metaG | ecosystem: Environmental > Aquatic > Marine > Volcanic ...
AAATGGTCGGAGAAACCCAATTGGGCGAGGCGTCGAATCAAGGTGTTGTACAATCCGCCGGGAACAACTATTCCGACGCGCTCGATATCACCTTCAAAAACCTCATTTAAATTGCTTGCTTTTATGTATTTCTGAGCTGCTGGCAACCGCTGCTCGACCTTCAATTTTTCTTGGATAAAAGTGACCGGCGGATGAGCCAAACGTCCATAATTGAAGGGTGCTGGATCTTTTTGCTTATCTCGAACGTTGATCGACGGTTTAATGTTGTCCCGAGCCGTGAATTGGCCCTGCACATGGCAAGCCCGTATGCGAAGTTGCATAATCACAGGGGTGTTTGAGGCTTCGGAGAGTTCAAAAGACTTCTCTACTGTGTCAACAATCGTCGTCAAGTTTGGGCGTGGATCAACCATCCACATACTAGATTTGAGAGCCATAGAGAGTGTTCGTTCTTGTATTATGCTGGCACCCTCACCATAGTCTTCGCCACTGACAATTAACGCCCCACCAACCACACCGGGCGAAGCAAGATTGCTTAACGCGTCAGCAGCGACATTTGTCCCGACAATGGATTTCCAGCCGACGGCACCCCGCAATGGATAATTTATAGACGCACCGAGCATAGCCGCCGCAGCGGCCTCATTGGCACCGGTTTCAACATGAATCCCCATTTCATCCATTAGCTCTTCAGCGTCCAGCAACACATCAAGTAGGTGTGATACTGGAGCACCCTGGTAGCCGCCAACGTACGCCACGCCGGACTGCAACAAAGCTTTGGTTACTGCAAGGATACCCTCCCCATGAAAAACTTCGCCGTCTCCAAGCCGCAGAGTTTCCACTTCCTTTCGGAAAGATCGTTCAGCACTCATTTGTTCCTCCTGGCCCAACTATACGACGGATTGAGAGAGTAGGCACGCCCACAGGTACATATTTCCCAATTTAACAATACGAAGTATTCTGGGACCATGTCACGCAAACCCAATACACGGCTTTCTGATTTACCTTCCGTTGACCGACTTCTAAAAAGTGAAGCCTTGTCGCAGGCTTTAATAGAATTTGGGCACAAAGAAACGACGAGAGCCATACGCGCCGCGCTTGCCCTTACTCGAAAGCAAATTTCCGCTGCAAATTCAGAAGCGCCCGATAAAGATTTTATAGTGAAACAGACTATCCAAGAACTCGTTCACCAATCAATTCCATCACTTCAGGCCGTGTTTAATCTTACAGGTACTATCCTCCACACTAACCTTGGACGTGCATCTCTTCCAGAAGAAGCCATTAAGGCCATTACTGACACTGCCCGGGGTGCATCTAACCTTGAGTACCGACTGGATGAGGGTAAACGTGGCGACCGCGACGAACATATAGAAAAAGATCTTTGTGCGATTACCGGCGCCGAGGCCGCTACCATAGTAAACAATAACGCAGCAGCGGTGATGCTCGTACTCAATACGTTTGCATTAAATAAAGAAGTTCCAACATCGCGCGGTGAGTTGATTGAAATTGGTGGATCTTTCCGGATGCCAGACATAATGAAACAGTCGGGATGCAAATTAATCGAGGTCGGAACAACCAACAGAACCCACTTAAAAGATTATTCGAACGCCATAGGGTCCGATACGGGCATCATCATGAAGATCCATACTAGCAACTACGTCGTTGAGGGGTACACGGCAGAAGTGTCTGAAACCGAACTCGCAAAACTGTGTCATGACAATAAAATACCCTTTGCAGTAGATTTGGGCAGCGGGACGCTGACTGATTTAACGCGCTTTGACCTTCCCCAAGAACCAACGCCCATGGATGCCATGAAAAATGGTGCCGATCTGGTGACTTTTTCTGGCGACAAGCTGCTCGGTGGCCCACAGTCGGGCATAATTGTCGGTACAAAAAAATGCATTTCAGAACTTAAGAAAAATCCAATGAAACGGGCACTGCGGTGCGATAAATTGACTCTTTCCGCCCTATCAGCGGTTCTTAAACTTTACCGAGATCCGGATCGCGTGGCGGAACGAATTCCAACATTACGCGCTTTGGTTCGTCCTGTTGAAGATATCCAAAAGATTGCCAACCAAATCATGCCGGAACTCAAAAGGAAAGTCGGCACATTTGGAACAGTAACGGGTATGGACTGCGAAAGCCAAGTAGGATCAGGAGCACTTCCAACCCGGACAATAAACAGTGCGGGACTGGTAATTAAACCAACGGTCAGCAGCGGCACCCGACTGAACGAGCTTGCGGCTGCATTTCGCAAGTTGCCCATCCCCGTTATTGGACGCATCCAAGACGATAAGTTTCTACTCGACCTACGTTGTTTGGAGGATGTGGTCGGTTTTAACGCACAACTTCCTAATCTTAAATTACCAAAATGATTATTGCGACTGCAGGCCATGTCGACCATGGGAAAACCCTGCTCATCAAAGCACTGACAGGCGTCGACACTGATCGATTACCGGAGGAAAAAGACCGCAATCTAACCATCGATCTAGGTTTTGCATATTTGCCTATCGACGGAGCGGAGACGATTGGCTTTATAGATGTCCCCGGCCACGAGAAATTTATCCGAAATATGCTCTGCGGTGTCGCCGGTATCGATTTTGTTCTGTTTATAGTCGCAGCAGATGACGGCCCTATGCCACAAACGGAGGAACACCTCGCCATACTTGATCTTCTGGGGGTCCGCCATGGTGCCGTCGTACTCACAAAAATCGACCGCGTAGACGGAGAGCGAGTTAACGCTGTAACAAATCAAATCAAACTTTTATTTGAAGATACGTCCTTGGAAGATCTACCCATATTCCCGGTATCTGCCCTATTAGGTAAGGGGATTGATCATATTAAAAATCATTTAACGGCGATCGCAAAACAGATGCCGTTACACCCAATTACCGGGAATTTCCGTCTCGCTATTGATCGCAGTTTTAATGTAGTCGGGGCGGGTCTTGTCGTCACCGGAACCGTGTTCTCTGGCCGTCTCGAGGTGGGTGCTACAGCACGAGTATTATCAGCCGATATGGATGTTCGCGTTCGCGGTATTCATGCACAAAATAGGAAGGAACAAGCTGGACAACTTGGACAGCGGTGTGCGCTGAATTTAGCGGGAACCGAACTGAATAAAACATTAATTCGGCGTGGTGATTGGGTAGTCGCCGGAGCCGTACCTCCACCGGCTTTCAAGATTGATACCCGCGTCCGTGTGTTGAAATCAGAGGTTAGGCCGCTTGCTCATTGGACCCCGGTTCACGTGCACGCGGCAGCGGCAGAGACGACCGGTCGGGTAGCCGTCCTAGAGGGAACAAATATCCACCCGGGACACACCGGATTAGCCCAACTAGTTCTCGACAACCCTATCGGCGCCGTGCACGACGATAGCCTAATCATTCGTGATCAATCGGCAAAACGTACCATTGCCGGTGGCAAGGTGATTGATGTTTTCCCGCCGACGCGCGGAAGATCAAAACCCCAGCGGCTTAAATTTCTTGTCGCTATGGAAGAAAAGGATGACGGTCTCGCCCTGACGACACTTCTGGATACAGCTTCCAACGGCGTAGATTTGAATACCTTTGCGAATACTCGGAATTTAACACCCGACGACCTAGCAATCTTAGTGGATCTCATTCCAATGAAAGTGATCAAAACGAGCCAAACGAATATCGGGTTTTCTTCCGAATGCTGGTCCGATCTTTCTACAAACGTGCAGCAAAATTTGAATGAATGGCATCGTAAATTTCCAGATACAGTTGGCCCCGCCGAAAATCGAATTTTATCGGGAACGGGAATCCGTCTCCCCCTGGAAACCTCTTCTGCCATTGCGGCTGAACTCGTACGCGAGGGTATACTTGTCAAGGAGGGTATGGGCGTCCGCCTTCCCACCCATAAACCTCGACTTGAGGGGGCCGATGCGACCAATTGGAATAAAATCAAACCAATATTACTCGCGGGTGCTCTTCGTCCTCCAGTCGTCGTTGAGATCGCCCGCGAACTCGGCAAAGAGCCCCGCAAAATAGAATCTCTGTTGGTACGGGCCGGTCGCCATGGGTTGGTAATTCGCGTCGCAAAAAATCGCTTCTTCACGCCGGAAACAATTGAAAAACTTGCCAAAATTGCCGAAAAGATAAGTTTAACTGCGGAAGACCAGATGGTTACAGCCGCCAATTTTCGAGATGCTTCTGACATCGGGCGAAATCTCGCGATCGAAGTTCTTGAATTTTTTGATAAGGTCAAATTCACACGCCGCGTCGGCGATGGACACGAAATTATTCGCTCGGCGAAGGAGGCCTTTGGCAACGACTAAATTTCTATTATTGTCTGACACTGATGGAAGAGAATCGTTCCCCGGTGGGGCGCCCGGTCTTCAAAACCGGTGAGGGGCGTTAGACGTCCCTGGTGGGTTCGACTCCCACTCTTTTCCGCCATATCGAGGCTATCAGTTCCCTTGAGACCATTTAATAATTCTTAGAAATATAAAAATCTTTCGGTTACATGGGCTGACATACGACCAAAAAAGACGGAATATTAAGCACAGATCAAACGGAGGCAAAAATGGACCTAAAACTAGAAGGAAAATCCGCCCTAATAACAGGTGGCAGCGAAGGTATTGGTAAAGGTATTGCGATGGGCCTCGCGAAAGAAGGTGTCGAGGTCTCAATATGTGCCCGCCGCGAAGATGTCCTAAATAAAGCCGCGCAGGAAATACGCGATGCGACGGGTGTCAAGGTGATAGCGATCCCCGCCGACCTTACAGACGATAGTCAAGCGAAGAAATTTGTCGAAGACAGTCACGCAGAGCTTGGTCGGGTTGATATTATGGTTAATAACGCTGGCTCTTCACCGGGTGGCATCATAGAGAATCTTTCGGAAGCGGATTGGGAGCAATCATTGCAGCTCAAATTCATGGGCTATGTCCGTTGCCTAAGATATGTGCTTCCTATCATGGTCCAACAGAATGGTGGTCGTGTTCTGAACCTCATCGGAAACGATGGAGTAAAACCATCTTATTGGGAAATTGCGCCAGGCGCAGCAAACGCTGCCGGCCAAAACCTTACTATTTCGCTTGCAGGGCAATACGGAGCTAACAATATTAGCTTCGTTGCTGTAAATCCAGGACCGGTACGCACCGAAAGATGGACCGGGCTTGTGACCGCGATGGCTAGGGATATGGACTTACCTTTTGACGAAGCAGACCAACTTGCTCCGGCGTCAATACCGCTGGGTAGGATTGCCGAGACAGAAGAGGTTGCAAATTTATGCGTAATGCTCTCCTCCCCACTAACCCATTTTGTTAACGGCACACAGATAGAGATTGATGGTGGACAGCAGAAGCCGCTGATGGACCGGTTGCGCGACCGGTGAAGCAGGGTGATGATCTGTATCACGCGTTTGTTGAAAAAGTTACTATTTCAGAGCCGCCGGACGGACCGTTGAATGGCACCCTTTTTGGGGTAAAAGATAATGTGGCGGTTGAAGGTCAGCTTTTTACGGCGGGGCACCCTTTGTTCAAGGACCGGCGTGCAACGGTCACAGCGCCGGCTGTCCAAACATTGTTGAGTGCCGGCGCTACGCTTATTGGTATGACGGAGACAGATGCGGGTGGCTTTGGCGCCTCCACTCCACAGACGATAAATCCAAGCTATCCCACACAGATAGTTGGGGGCTCGTCAGGCGGTTCGGCTGCTGTCGTCGCCGCTGGGTATTGTGATTTCGCGATAGGAACGGATACCGGCGGTAGTCTTCGTATTCCCAGTGCGTGCACTGGTCTAACAGCGTTGAAGCCGACATTTGGCAGAGTTCCAAACGACGGGGTCTGGCCCTTAACGCCTCAACTCGATCATGTTGGCCTGATCGCACAGAACCTTAAAATTCTCTCTTTGGCGGGAACTGCTCTACTTAAACCCTCTATGAAGGAAGGTTTTGTCCAGCCGGAACACCCGCTGCGCATTGCGGTTGAAACCAACACGGCAGAATTCTTTGATAAAGGTATAGCTTTAGAGCTTGATGAAATTCATTCCACGCTCGGAAGTTGTGGACATACGGTAGAAAGAATTAGCATTCCAGGTCGCGAGAATATTGCCGAGGCCCACGGCGTTATTGTTCTTTCGGAGGCAGCATCGATATATTCTGATTTGACAGAAAATGAAAAAAACCAGCTTGGCAAAGCGGCGAAAAGCGCCCTTCGGCACAGTGAAAACTTAACACCAGATATGTTAGAAGCCGCTTGGGAATGGGCGCGCGCAGTAACCGCAAAGTTGGATGCAACATTAAGCGAATTCGATCTTTTAATTTCACCGACGCTTCCCGTATCACCGCCCGGTAAAGACGCGCGACGTATAGTGCTCGCAGGTGAAGAAGTCCCCGTTGTCGTCGCGATGACATTTCTAACGTGCCTCGCAAACATTACTGGCAATCCAGTGGTGTCATTGCCAAACCCGGGATCCACGTTAGCACCTAAAACCAGTTTTCAGTTGACCGGAAAACGCGGATCCGACGAGTGGCTCCTCGATATTTCTATCAAACTAGAGAACGACTTGCGCAATGAACAAACCGCTCGGTAGCGCCATCTTATGAAACCAGCCAAATTTAAATACTTATATCCCTCGACCATCGAAGAAACCCTAGAATGTGCGTTCGATCATGGCGAAGATGTCCGATTTCTAGCGGGCGGGCAGAGCCTCGTGCCGATGATGAATTTTCGCGTTGCGACCCCCGAGGTACTCGTCGACCTTAATGGCATTCGGGAACTCCAAAAGATTTTAATTGATGATACCGGTAACATTCATATCGGAGCCATGACGCGGACGAGAACATTAGAGACTGACAATAGTATTGGCACCGCAAACCCACTACTCGCAGAAGCAACCAAACACATAGCCCATGTCCAAATTCGCAATCGAGGCACCATTGGAGGCAGCCTCGCCCATGCTGACCCAGCGGCCGAATTACCCGGTATTATTCTTGCGTGTGACGCCGAAATTTATCTTCAGAGCCCAACCAGGAGCCGAAGCGTTGCAGCCAAAGATTTTTTCCAAGGAGTGTTTGTTACCGACATTGCTCAGAAAGAACTTCTGATCAAAGTGGTCATGCCCGCTTGGCCAGTAGAACGGTTCTGGGCCTTCCTTGAAGTTGCCCGTCGAGAGGGAGATTTTGCACTTGTGGGCGTTGCATCTTGGTTTGACGTGGATAAAAGTGGCCGCATATCGGATGCCAGAGTTGTCGCAATTGGTGTTAGCGACAGACCGGTGCGTTTAAAAGGTGCGGAAGCACAGCTATCGGACCAGTTGCCCAACAGTGAGACGTTCGAACGAGCATCCAAGGCTGCAAATAGCGGAATAACCCCAACCCATGATATCCACGCGTCGGCCGAATATCGCAGGGAGGTTTCCGAAGTACTCGTCAGACGTACTTTGAATGAAGCCTGGAAGCGTGGATGATGGAAACGGTCCATAAAATCAAATTAACCGTCAATGACACGCTCCGTGAGTTCACCGCTGAAGCACGAATGACACTTGCCGACTGTCTGCGAGAAAAACTTGATCTAACCGGCACCCATTTAGGGTGCGAACACGGTGTATGCGGCGCTTGTACAGTTATTGTGGACGGTAAATCTATCCGCTCGTGTCTCATGTTTGCAGTACAGGCAAACGGATCTACGGTAACCACCGTTGAAGGATTAGCTGAAAACGGAATACTGTCTCCCCTGCAAGAAGCATTTCGGGACAATTATGCTCTTCAGTGCGGGTTCTGCACACCGGGCATGTTGACGACAGCGGACGCGTTTCTAAAAGAAAATCCTAGCCCAAGCCGCTCTGAGGTTGAAAGCGCTATTTCTGGCAATATCTGCCGATGCACCGGTTATATTTCCATCGTTGACGCAATATTAGATGCGGCCACACGGCTCGCCGAAAAGGGCGACAAATGAAACATTCCTACATTGGTGAGGCAATAACGCGAATAGAAGATGAAAGACTATTGAGTGGCAAGGGAAAATATATTGACGATCTCAAGCTTCCCGGTATGGCCGCGATGGCAATCTTCCGAAGCCCACACGCACACGCCTACATCAATAACATTGACATCTCGCAAGCCCTGGAAGTCAAAGGCGTCTTAGATGTCTTCTGCGCGGACCATCTCGATGCTTTGCCTTCTATACCCCTGCGATTAGCGCCCTTTCCAGGATTTGAGCGGTACCTTCAGAAACCAATAGCGGTGAACAAAGTACGGTATGTCGGCGAGCCAATCGCCGTGGTTGTGGCAGAGAACAGATACATCGCAGAGGATGCACTTGATCTTCTTTCCGTCGAGTTTACCGCCTTGCCGGCCATTACAACGGTCGACCAAGCTATCAGCGGCAAAAACCTTATCCATGAAGAAACGGGAGAAAATATAGCTACACACTATACTGTGAGCAGGGGCAACAGCGATTACGCCTTCGCCAACGCCGGCTACACACGGAAAGAACGGTTCGTTACCAATAGACACGGCGCCGTGCCTTTGGAAACTCGGGGTCTTATTGCCGAATTTGATCCTGTCAAACCTCTACTGCGGCTTCATGGCGCGACAAAGGTTAACTTTTTTAATAGGCGCCACCTTTCTGATGCATTCAGGCTTAAGGAAGAAGAGGTGGAGCTAATTGAGACCGACGTGGGTGGTGGTTTTGGAGCGAGAGGTGAGCTTTATCCGGAAGAATACCTTGTTCCGATGGCTAGCCGCAGAGTGGGGCGTCCCGTTAAATGGATAGAGGACCGTCGCGAGAATCTCTCCGCGATGAATCATTCACGGGATATTATCGTCGAAATAGAGATAGCGGCTACTAAAACGGGCAAGCTTCTTGGTATGCGAGGTACGGTGCTGGGCGATATGGGTGCATACGTTCGGACAAATGGCGGCGTGGTCCCGTCAAAAGCTGCACAGTTTTTGCCCGGCCCCTACCGTATAGAAGCATTCTCGTGTGACGTACAGTTTCTTATCACGAATAAAACACCCGTAGGCACATATAGGGGGCCCGGAAGATTTGAAGCTAATTTTTGTCGTGAACGAATGATCGACCTTATGGCGGCGGACCTCGATCTTGACCCTGCGGCAGTGAGAATTGAAAACTTAATGACACCGAGCGAATTACCCTATCGCATTGGTGAACTGGTCCCCGGGGATCCCGATGCGACCTTTGATGAAGGTGATCACCCTGGCGCGTTAAAACGGCTTTTAGAAGAGGCCGATTATGATAAATGGAAAAATCGCCAAGGAGAGATTATCGACGGACACGCTTATGGCCTCGGCATCGCCTGCTTCATCGAAAGTAGCGCTGCTGGCCCGCCGGAATCCGCTGTAGTGTCAGTAGCACCAAACGGAAGCATTGAAGTAAAGACCGGGGCGTCTTCTGTCGGACAGGGTACCGAAACGGGCCTCGCACAAATATGTGCCGATTATCTCGATATTGATATCAAACGCATCATTGTGCGGCACGGCAGCACGACTTTATTGCCCTCGGGCGGCGGCACCTTTCACAGCCGCAACACCGTAATGGCTGGCAACGCGACCCGGATTGCTTCCGAAACTTTGAAACAACGCGCGATTGAGTTGGCCGCACTTCGCTGGAACTGCCCGACTAACGATTTAATATACATTAATGGTTCTGTTCAGAACACGACCGACGTTTTATCTCTCGAGGAACTAGCAGCCTTCGCCGCAACAAGGCACGAAACACTCTCCGCTACGGGTACGTTCGATAATGAAAAAAAACTATCGTATTCATATGGCGCCCATGCGGCTTTGGCCGCCATAGACCTAGAGACGGGGGTCGTCGTTATAAAAAAATACTTTCTGACTGAGGAAATTGGGCGTGCGTTAAATCCTGCGCTTGTACAAGGACAAGCTGTCGGCGGGGTCGTGCAGGGACTCGGTGGCACGTTACTTGACCATATGATCTATGACGAAAACGGTCAGTTACTCACCGGCAGTTTTGCAGACTACTTGCTACCCACCAGCTCAAACCTGCCAGAAATCACCGCTATTACTTTAGAAGAATCTCCTTCTAAGCTTAACCCTATGGGTTTTAAAGGGGCTGGAGAGGGTGGAATTGTGGCCGTTGCTGCGGCTGTCGGGAACGCTGTGGCACTCGCACTTAAACCATATAACATCGCTATTACGGAGCTCCCGTTAACGCCGGATCGTTTGCGCGCGTCCCTTCGTAAAACAGGAAATTAGTGATGACCGTCATCGACGTTCATGCCCATTTCGTGCCGCCGGAGGTAATAGACACTCTTGCGGTTCGAGGCCGCGATTTTGGTATTAATCTCGTCGAAAACGAACCTGGGTGCCACTGTTGTCTTTTTGAAAGCGGGGTACAAATCCGACCGTTTTTCAATACCCTGACGAAAACGGACCTCAGACTTTCGGAAATGGATCAACAAAATGTCGATCGTGAAGTTCTAAGCATTTGGACCGATATATTTGGATACGACTTACCAGCCGATAAGGGTGCCCTGTGGCATGCATTGCTAAACGATTCATTATCAGGCCTCTGCAATAAGCATCCCGATCGCTTTTCATGGTTAGCATCAGGGGCGTTACAAGACGCGGGATCCGCGGCACGAGAATTAGAACGCGGTATAAACGCTGGCGCCGTTGGGGCTATCGTCGCGGCACACATCAATGGAAAGAATTTGGGTGAGTGTGAACTCGATGAATATTGGTCGACCTGCGCGGCTCTTGATGTCCCGGTATTCATACACCCGGCACAACCGGTGGCGCCAAGTCGATCGGAGCGTTTTTCGTTAAATCAAATCGTCGCTTACACCAACGATACAACCTTGAGTGTGGGTTCACTGATTTTTTCTGGTGTAATGGACCGCTTTCCAAACCTAAATTTGATTCTTTCACACGGCGGGGGATCGATCCCCTTTTTGATAGGGCGCTTTGACCGCATGCATAAGGCGGCCGACCCAAAAAAAACGGGAAACGTCGCCAGGTTATTGCCCTCTCAGTATCTTAAGCGATTTTATTACGATACAATTTTGCATCACTCTGGAGCGCTTCATTACCTCAGTGAACTGGTGGGAATTGAGCGTGTGTTACTTGGAACGGACTTACCGTTTCCACCGGGCGATCCTAATCCACTCGCGACCCTGCAAAATGCGGAATTCTCGTCCACTGAGATTGAACAAATTACAAATAAAAACCCGCGGAGATTATTCCGGTTTTAAAAATGCAGCAATCGAATTGACCGCAGAGGGAGTCGCAAATACTCTCAAGACTGGCAAGTTGGAAGATCAAAATGGAAGATATTAATTACAAAGACTCGGCGTATACGGTGAGAACCGACATAGTCGAAGAACATAATCGCGCGTGGAACCATCTTTCAAATCCGGGAAGCTGGCTCACAGGTGATGAGCGCGTCAAGGTGATGAAGGAAACCCGAAGTGCTCAGGATTGTCCAACGTGTATGAAGATTAAGACGGCTCTGTCACCGTTCGCCGTCACCGATAAACATTTTGCAGATACTGACCTACCGGAAAATTGGGTCAATATGATTCATTTAATCGTGGCCGACCCCGGGCGCTTAACCCACAGTTGGTACGAAAAAACACTAAATAGTGGAATAAACGAGACACATTTCGTGGAAATTGTAAGCGTCGTTGCGCACACGACGGCTATTGATACGTTCGCAAAGGGCATCGGAGTACCCTTACGCCCACTTCCAATACCCCAGAATGGAGATCCATCCAATTACAAACCAGCCGAAGCTCGACAGCATCAAGCCTGGGCACCAAATATTGCATGGGATGAATTCGGCCCGAATGAAGCAGATTACTTTGTCGGTCCCGAAGCTAATATCCGCCGTGCGCTAACGCTCGTGCCCGACGAAGCACGGAGTTTCTTCGATATTGTTCGTGCGCAATATTTAGCTGGGCCGCAAATGCGTGATTTTAGTCAGGAGTTCCGGGCGATCACCCATCTACAGATAGAACTCCTGGCAGCGAGAGTTTCGGCGCTGAACCAATGCACCTATTGAACAACCAGCCATTCGGCACTGCTCCGTGCGAGCAGCGAATTTACGGGAGACACTCTGAGTTATAGTGCTATCACGGGCGGGCAAGACGCAGGGGACACCGGAATTGAACACGGGAAACACATGATAGAGTTTGCCGAGGCAATCTTAAGCGACGATAAAGGACGCCTTGATGCTGCTCGAGAGGCAATTCTAACTTCCATGGGCTCCGATGCCGTCGTCGATTCCGCAGGGGTTGCGGGCTTGTTTAATGCTATTGATCGGATTGCAGACGCCACAGGCGCACCTTTGGAGAAAGACAAAGAGGAAATGACTGCCGAAATGCGAGAGGCAATAGGAATTAATGAGTTTGCCGCAACAAAAAAGGCGCTTGAAGAAGACAAAATACCCTCAGCGGCACAATAAATAACCACACAAACCTTTTTTTGTGGTGCCACAAGCGTCCCCATTGCTTTGCGGCTAATGTGTCTTCATATTCTCTAAAATAGGATAGCAGACCGTCCTAATTAAAATACTTAAAGGAAAATTTATGTCCGAAAAGTTAGGTATAGGAACGCCGTTCCCCGACGTTACAATTAATCTTGTAAGCGGCGGAACAATGAATCTACCAGGTGATCTTGATACAAAATATAAGATTGTTCTTTTCTATCGAGGTCACTGGTGACCATTCTGTCGCCGGCAGTTAGTCGGCTTCGAAGAAAAGAAAGCAGAACTTGAAAAACTTGGTATATCGGTCGTAGCAGCGAGCGTTGACCCAGCAGACAAAGCTCAGGAAGTAGCAACTGAAGTGTCTTTCCCTGTTGGCATGGAAGTCGGCCGCGAAATAGCGGACGCGTTAGGGTCCTGGTGGGAGGATCGTCGACAAATCATTCAACCTTCAGAATTCATACTTGGTGAGGATAACAAAGTTCTTGCCTCAAGTTATGCCGACGGCCCCCTTGGCCGAATGCAGGCGGGCGACGTTATCCAGCTGATCAACTTCTACGAATCTCGTTAAATTGGAAAATCGTATAGGGTTTAAACGGGCGCTCATACGGCGCCCGTTTTTCGTCCAGTCCAAAAACCAGACTAGGCGGGCTCAAAACAAAAATAATCTTGTTCGTCTGTTATTGTCTCAAACGCTACTTTAACGGGCATACCCACCGAAATAGTAGCTGCCGAGACATTTATTAGATTAGCCAGAATACGTACACCCTCTTCGAGCTCTACCATCGCCAACAAATAGGGTGTCCGTTCCTCGAAGCCTGCGATCGGCACGTACGTTTCTGTAAAAGAATAAATAGTACCAACGCCCGATGCCTCTCTCCACACGAGATTGCGTCTTCCTGTCTTGACGCTGCCCGCTCTTGGATAAAATTGGTAAACGTTTTCGTCGGGATCGTATTGTAGCATTAATTTTCCAGCCTCTATCCCATCCCAGAAAGGTTGTGTGGTTTTGGTGGAAATTGGGATTGCCCTTTGTTTTCTATTTTCTGCCATTTTAATGCTCCAAGGTCATCGCGTTACTGACCTTCCAACTTCGACCATAGGTTATGACACCAATCCCGGTAACCAACGCGTTCGCGGGATCTTTTACCTGTCTTTCGCCGGCTTCACCCCGCATTTGGCGCACGGCTTCTACAAGATTTGTCATTCCAGACGCCAAGCCGATCTGACCAGCGGATATTTGGCCGCCCCCGGTATTTATGGGCAGTGTACCTCGGAAACTAACATCAGTTTCCAGAAGAAAGTCGGACCCTTCACCGCGAGCACACCAACCTGTTTGCTCAATTTGCATCAATTCAGCAATTAAGAAATCATCGTAAGGATGGAACATACGAACGTCACCCGGTGACATACCGGCTTTCTCCAGAACTTCCGGACCAACTACAGAAAAACCTGTCTCCGTGATATCCGGTATTTGCTCGGCACAATCAAAATTTACAATCTCACTATAAGCGCTGGGGAATATGACGTTCTGGGCAGAAAGTTTCTTGGCACGTTCGCGGCTCGTGAGTAGAACACCGGCGGCACCATCAGCAAACATCACACAATCAAGCAAACGCACAGGTGTCGAAATTACGCGGGATTCGAGGTAGTCATCCACCGTGATTGGTTTTCGGAATTTTTCGTAAGCGTTTTCGTTTAGCACCGCTCCTTCCCGTTGAGCCACGGCGAGTTTTCCTAACGCCTC
>Ga0114932_10003942_pt1 | contig 14172 bp, 20 predicted proteins | sample 2SBtaG_2_FD_87286 | JGI IMG/M metagenome (GOLD analysis project Ga0114932, IMG submission 87286) | Deep subsurface microbial communities from Kolumbo volcano to uncover new lineages of life (NeLLi) - 2SBTROV12_ACTIVE470 metaG | ecosystem: Environmental > Aquatic > Marine > Volcanic ...
GAACGGCCCTCCGTCAACGTAAATCCATTCTTTACAGACTGGACATTGTTGTGACGTATATTCGCCACATATTGCTTTAGTCATATTGTTACTTCCTTTATGTAGTCAACAAATACAACAATACAGGCAGGCTCCAAAATATACAAGTAAATAAATATTAAGATTACGACACACAACCGTAACACAACCGTAACAAACCAGGTCCAGCAGCTACCGTCTTTCTAGTGCGCCTGGGCGCACACACACCCACGCACGAGCACAAGCGCGACACAACAAAACAAAAACAAGAAAGGTAACAAGCTCGCTGCTGTCGTTCGCTCGCACGCGATCGCGCCCGCGCAAGGCAAGCCTCCCCCCCGTGCGGGGGCGGGGGCATGTATATATAATATATGTATAGATATGCAGGGTCGTTGCGGGGTTTTTGCCAGGTTTGGGTGGTTTGCGGCAAATAAGTTGCGGGGCTTGTTTAGGGGGTCGCCTTTGGGGTTCGGAGGACTATCTTTACTCGGATGTAGTCAATCAAGTTTGTTAGCCTAGCCTAGCCTAGCCTAGCCTAGCCCCTGCCCCTTTTATAGTTTACTTTGTCCCGCGTTTTTTACCTGTTTTCGTGGATTGTAACATGATTGTAACGTTACTGTAACATGTTTGTAATGTTTGTAACATGTCTGTAACATTTGGGACATTGGGGTTTTATTCTTGGAGACTACAGTTTTGGAGTGTTGATGGCTCAGAATGGTGGAGGTAAGGGTTGGAGAACTGACCCTGACACTGGTGAACAGATGATGCCCGCGAAGTGGGCGAAGCTGTTGGATTGGTTGCTGCAGGGACCCGATAGGGTTCCTAAGTTGCAGTATGAGTGGGCGGCTGAGAATAAGATTGCTGCTGATTCTATTCGTCGTATTAAGCGTGATGCCCGTTTTGCTAAGGAGTGGGATCGTCGTGCGGCGGAGTTGAATATTCATCCTGAGCGCACGCAGTCTGTGATTGATGCTTTGCATTCTCAGGCTGTTGGTGGGTCTGTGCAGGCTGCGTCTTTGTATTTGCAGTATATTGAGAAGTTCACTCCGAAGCGTAAGGTTTTGGTTGATGATGACCGTGCTGTTGACGGGTTGTCTGATTCGGAGTTGGCTGACGAGTTGGAGGCTCAAATTCATCATCTGAGGGTTGTTGATGGGGATAGTTGATTATGAGGATGAAACAATTCTTGGGGAACGCCCTGAATTTGTTTATGATGGTTCCTTTTCATCTGAGGAATACGATTTGTTTGACGACAACGAGGAACTCGTTTGCGGTTTGGAAAACCCTGAGACGTGTGAATCATGCCAATGAGACCGCCTACAGGGAAAGATTGGATAATCATAACGATGATGGCGGTAGCTGGGACTTCTACAGTGTATCTGGTGGGGGTATTGTCGCGGATCGTACAATCGTGGTTCCATTAGATGAAAACGTGGATTGACCAGGATCTTTGCACGGGCGATGGTTTGTGTGAGGAGATTTGTCCTAGCATTTTTTATGGACATGATGATGGGCTTTTTTATGTTAAGGAAGCGGGTTCGGAAAGACCTAAGCAGCCTACGCATGAGATGGCTGAGGCTGTTCAGGTTCCTGACGATCTGGTAGAGGCTGTTATTGAGGCGGCTGAGGAATGTCCTGGTGAGTGCATTTTTGTGGAGGCGGATTGAATAAGACTGTTAAGTTGATTACGGCGATTACGGGTTTGTTGATTGCTATTGGTACTTTGGTGGGGGCTATTACTGTTACACTGGGTAAGGATAAGAAGGATGGTGGTAGCTATTCGTATACTACGATTATTTTGGATTCGCCAGAAAAGTATGAACAGTTTATTAACAATCACCCAGGGTAATATTTAAAATGAAATTTGCTTATGCTGATCCTCCGTATCCAGGATGCGCTCATTTGTATCCTGAAAAAAAAGAAGTAGATCATAAAGTTTTAATTTCACAATTATGTGACGAATTTCCTGACGGGTGGGCTTTGTCTACTTCTAGTCCAGCTTTACAACAAGTGTTAGCTTTATGTCCTGAAGATGTCAGAGTTATGGCGTGGGTAAAACCTTTTTGTTCTTTTAAACCAAATGTTAATCCTGCTTATGCGTGGGAACCTGTGCTAGTGCGTGGTGGTCGTAGACGAACAAGAGAGCAGTTAACTATCAGAGATTGGGTTTCGGAAAACATTACTCTTAAAAAAGGTTTAACAGGAGCAAAACCTGTTGGGTTTTGTTTATGGTTGTTGGATGTTCTAAATGTTGAAATAGGTGATGAACTTGTAGATTTGTTTCCTGGTACAGGAATTGTTACTGAAGAATTTAACAAACGTATGAATGGTGAAAATAATGTCTCGTCTTACTGAGTTACAGCAGGAAGCTGAGTGGCGGCGTTGCGTTGCTGACGAAAAGTATTTTATGGAAAATTATTGGCATATAGCTCATCCTGCTCATGGGCGTATCCAATTCAAGTTGCGTTCAGCGCAGTCTACAGCTATCGACCACTGGGCTGACCACAGGTACAGTCTTACCTTGAAGGCACGTCAGATAGGTTGGACTACTCTTGTTGCTGCACACCAGTTTTGGTTAGCTTTTTTTCATCCCGATCAGAACATTATTGATCTTTCACGCACGGAGCGTGAATCTGTTTTATTGTTAAGGAAATCTAAATATGGTTTACAGCATTTACCTGAGTGGCTTGTTGCGCGCGGTCCAGAGTCGCTTATTGAACATCAGCAAAAAATGGGTTTCGATAACGGGTCGCAAATTACTTCAATGCCTTCAGCATCCGATCCTGCTAGAGGTGAGTCAGCTTCGCTGGTTGTGGTTGACGAATGGGCGTTCCTTCCAAATCCTGAGGAAGCGTGGGCTTCTATAGAACCTGTTGCTGATGTTGGCGGTCGCATTATTGGTTTGTCTACTGCTAATGGTTCTGGTAACTTTTTTCACGAAACGTGGGTTGGTTCTCAGACTGGTAACAACAAGTTCGCTCCAATGTTTTTCCCGTGGTCAGCTACCGAGGACAGGGACGAGTCGTGGTATGAATCTAAGAAAGATTCTATGTTGTCTTGGCAGTTGGCTCAGGAGTATCCGACTACGCCTGAGGAGGCGTTTATCAAATCGGGTAACCCTGTGTTTGATTTAGACAAGTTGGAAGCTATGGCTACTGTAGTCGAACCTGGTGTTATGGGTTACATGAGGGAGATCAATAAACGAGTGGTGGAGTTCAGAGAAGATGCTTACAGTTTGGCGTAGACCTGTTGCTAATCAGATTTACGTGTTGGGGGTTGACACGGCTGAGGGTTTAGCTCACGGCGATTATTCGTGTATTCAAGTGTTGGATGTGCGTTCTGGTGAGCAGGCTGCTTGTTGGCATGGGCACATTCCGCCTGATAATCTCGCTGAAGAAGTTCACATGCTTGGTTTGTGGTATAACGACGCTTTGTGTTGCGTGGAGTCTAACAATCATGGTTTGACTACGATCGTGCAGTTAAGGCATTTGGGGTATCCTAATATGTTTAGGAAACGTTCTGTGAATAAGGTCACTAATAAGGTTTCTCAAGAGTTTGGTTGGAAAACTACTAGGACTACTAAACCTTTGTTGATTGACGATTTGTCTATGGCTTTGCGTAACGACGAGTTGACGTTGTTTGATAAGAACACTGTCGCCGAGTTGCGTACTTATGTGCGTAATGAGCGTGGCAGCATGTCTGGTTCTCCTTTCGATGATCGTGTGATGGCTTTAGCTTTGTCTAATCAGATGCGCCAATACGCGTTTATGCCCGAATATGCGCCCGCTGCTGACGATTACTGGACGGTTGATTGGTTTAAGAACCTTGCTGTGGCAGAAAAACCGTCTGCAAGTACTCGTATTGGTTCAAAAACTGTGCGTGGGACAGTATAACCGTATTATTTAGAGACTATAGAACCTAGGAGGTTCAAATGGCAAGATTTGTTTCCCACACGAGTGCCAGCGAAAACGTTGATGGTGCTGGTACAGCAGGTGGTAACAATAAGATGGAACGTGGCAGTTCTGTGGTCGCTAACCCTATTTGGGAACCAGGCGGCTCACAAGATTTCGCGCAACGTTTTGAAGACGGCAAGTATGCTAACATGACTGGTGGTTATGGTGAAACTTCGGTTCGTGAAACACCAATGAATCAGCACGGAACAACAGGCAAAGTTGAGCCTTCAGATCCGCAACCACGTCTTGAGGGTTGGAACGCTGAAGGTTTCGGACCTCGGCCATAGCTAGTGGCTGTCCTTAAAAGGGAGGCTACATACCAAGAGTTCTGCGAATACGTTGAGGCTCACAAAGGGCCTAAAACGGATAACGAATTGTTGGATTTATGGGAATGGCGGCAAAAGTTGTTGGGGCTTAGGGTTATAACAGGGTCGGTTAAACGTGCCATGTTACCTCCCGATGAGCAGCATTTGACGTTACGTGAACGAGAAAATAAGCTTGTAGCTGAAGCTAAAGCTCAAGGCAGAAACATAGAGAAGGTTTAATGGCTCGCAAAACTCGTGCTGAACAACACAGCGTAACTTTACAAAAAATCACTAACGCTGCTCGTTGGCGTGACGACATGGGTTACGACCAGTTGTGGCGACGCATGGTCGATTTGTATCGTGGTAAACACTGGCCTAGAACCAGTGTCAACAACGAAGATCTTATCGCAGTCAATTTGGCTTTCTCAACTGTTAACGTTATAGCTCCCGCTGTTTCAGTTAACCACCCTAAAATAGTTGTTGTTCCTAACAAACCAGAGAACGAAGACAGAGCAGCTTTTGTTGAAGCTGTAGTCAACCACTTGTGGAGGCATCACGATTTTCGTAAACCTTTCCGCCGTTCCGTTAAAGATTTCCTTATCTTCGGTCACGGATGGTTGAAAGTTGGTTGGAATTTCGTTGAACAAGAACGCACTCTTAGCAACACTGAACGTGACGACATGCTTTTTGATGCTGTCGGCGAAACAGACATGTTCGCTATGGAAAACCCTGAAATGGCAGGCGATCTGCCTACAGATGAACAAATGGCAGCTAACATTCCTGACACGGCAATGATGGTCGTTGAAGATCAACCATTCATTGAACGTGTGTCACCGTACGACATTTACGTTGACCCTGAAGCAACATGTTTAGAAGACGCACAGTGGATAGCTCAACGCATAGTACGCCCGTTGGAGGAAGCTAAAAAAGATAAACGTTACAAAGCTTCCGCACGCAAAAACCTTGGTGCCGATTCTGTGCTGAACCCTATGTTCACTCCCACTGACAGAGAGCAGCAAGAACAATACCTTCAAGACGTAGCTGACAGAACAGTCATCTTCGAGTTTTACGACATTGTTAACAACAAGATGAGTGTGTTAGGTCAGAACGGTGAAGAATTTTTAGTTGACCCAATACCGATGCCTTACGCTTACGGTCAACCTTTTGTAATGTTACGCAACTATGATGTGCCAGATTATTTTTACCCAATGGGCGATTTGGAAGCTATCGAATCTCTCCAGGAGGAATTAGATAAAACACGTTCACAGTTGGTTAACGCACGTAAACGTTACGCACGCAAATATTTGTTCCATGAACGTTCTTTCGGCCCTGAAGGCCGCGAAGCGTTAGAAGCAGACGAAGATGGCAGACTGGTACCTGTTGTAGACGAAAACAAGTCGTTGAACGAGGTTGTTATACCGATGCCTCAAACTCCTTTGTCTCCAGAGATTTACAACTATTCGGCTATTATTGAACAAGACATTAACACTGTGTCAGGCGTGTCAGAATACGCTCGTGGTTCAATGCCAGAAATACGTCGCACAGCTACAGAAGCGTCTATTATCGCTGACGCTCAGAACGCTAGAGCTGCCGACAAGTTAGCTATTATTGAAATAGGTATAGGTAATTTAGCTCGACGGGTCATCCAATTAATGCAACAGTTTATGACTGGAACGCAGATGGCTCAGGTCGCTGATCGTGGCGGCGAGAATCTTTTCGTTCCGTTTGAACGTGACGATATTACAGGCGAGTACGATTTTTCTGTTGAAGGCGGATCAACTCAGCCTATGAATGAAACTATACGAAAACAGCAGGCAGTGTCGTTGATGAACGCTGTCGCCCCGCTGGTGGGTGTGGTCATAGACCCTGCTGCTTTAGCTAAATACGTGTTACAGACAGGTTTCGGGGTTAAAAACCCTGACAAGTTCTTAATACAACCAGGGCAACAAACACCTCAAGACGCTGAAGCGGCTCAAACCGAATCAGGCGGGGTGCTTAACCCTTTCGGGGGGGCGCAAGCGCCTCTCCCTGAAAGCCCAGATTTAGGCGCTTTTGCGCCAACAGGGGGCGTTCCTCCAGAGTTGTTAGCTCAACTCCAAGGCCAAATGGGAATGGATCTGCCCGCTTTATAGATTTACACGGGACAGCAAAGCCTGTGTTTATAGGAGCAACCCTTAGGACTCCAAAGGAGAAAACAGAATATGGAAGAAGATGTAACGGAATCCACCGAGGTGGACACTCCAGAGTCTTCAGTTGAGGTTTCAGAGGAACCTTCTGGTGACACTTACGCCGTTAAGGTAGATGGTGAGAATCAAGAGGTCAGTCTTGAAGAACTTCGGGACGGATACCAACGCCAGTCGGATTACACCCGTAAGACGCAGGAATTGGCATCTGAACGCAAACGATTGCAACAAGCAGAAGCGATAGTTGCCGCACTGGAGTCAGATCCAGCAGGCACGCTGACAGCTTTAGGCGACGCTTTCGGAGTGGAAAATCAGCCTATATCAGACGGTAGTTATGACACCGACTATGAGGCAGAGGATCCTACATCGCAAAGAGTAGCCCAGTTGGAAGCAAGGTTGGAAGCTCAGGATCGTTTGCAAAGACGCAATGAAATGGAAAAGCAAGTTGACAACTTAAAAGAACGGTACGGCGACTTTGACGAGTCTGAACTTTACCAACACGCTCTGAGCAATCGGATAGGCAACCTGGAAGCAGCGTTAACACACATGCGATACGGGGATGTCGCTGATCGGGCAGAGAAATTGGAAAAAGAGCAGGAACGCACTGAAGCTAAACGTGACGCTACTGTTGTTGAACCTAAAGGTTCTAAACAAACAGGTTCGTCTACAGACACTGTTCAAAAACATGTTGGCTCGCTTCGTGAAGCTTACGCTGAAGCGAAACGGGAACTTGCTGATAATTAACTATTAGTGAGAGGTAAAGACAAATGGCAGCAGGTAATGCTAACTTTGATGAAATACTTTCCACCACACTGAAAAACTACATCCCTAAACTGACTGACAACATTTTCAGCGCAAGACCACTGTTTTACGCTTTAACAAATGGTCAGACAATTAGGCGTGTATCAGGTGGTGCGAACATAGTAGTACCCCTTATTTATGGCACCAACTCAACCGCAGGTTCTTACTCTGGAACAGACACTATTTCCACAACTGCTCAAACAGGCATTAGCGCTGCTGAGTATTCTTGGAAACAGTATGCTGCCACAGTAACAATCAATGGTATTGAGGAAGCCAAAAATAATGGCGAAGCACAAATAATTGACTTGCTTGAAGGTAAAATCTTCCAAACGCAGGAAACAATTATTGAAAACATGAACACCATGTTTTTTGGTAACAGCACTGGCAACGGTGGTAAAGACTGGAATGGTCTATCCGCTTGTGTCGGTCTAGGCAATGATGATGGGTCAGCCGCTTTTGCGGGTATTGACGCTACAGACGCAGACAACTCGTGGTGGAGATCACAAGTTCAAAATGTTGGTGGCGCTATTACTCAAGCAAAAATGGCAACTACCTACAATGATGCCTCTGTTGGTAACGACCAGCCAACAATAATAATCACAGGGCAAGCTCAGTACGAAGCGTACGAAGCACTCCTTGAGGGTCAGATCAGATACACAGATACTGATATGGCTGACGGCGGATTCCAAAATCTTCTGTTCAAGGGTTGTCCTATAACATTTGACGGCGTTCTCGCGGGCGAAGGAAAAATGTACATGTTGAATACCAAGTATCTACAACTCGTAGCTCACAGCGACGTATGGTTTAAACCAACCCCGTTCGTGCGCCCAACGAACCAGGATGCGGTATTCTCACAATTACTCTGCTACGGCGAGTTAACAACAAGTAACCGTGCCCGTCAAGGGTATCTATACGGTATTACACCTGCTTAAAAGTTGAGTGTAAAGAGATAGTTTTTACAGGAGTTCTAATGGCTAAATATGAAGAACATGCGTACAAAAAAGGGGTTAGACCCGCAGGGGAACCTAGGGCTGGCACCAATTTCAGGGATTCGTCACCACGGCCTCAAACCGTTGGACAATCACGTAGGATTCATCGTGTCGCAGACACATCACCTGTCCAGAAGGCTCCTGTAAAAACATCTACTAAAGTTATTGATAATAAAAAATCCGAGTAGGGGTTTGATTTGCAACTAAGTCAAATGCGCGACTATGTGAGAAACATAGTTGATATAACAACAAACGACATTTCTGATGCCACGATGAACACGTTCATACGTGAAGGTTATAACGCTATTGTGTACTCTGAGAAACGTTGGCCGTTTTACGAAGCTGCTGTTTCTTTCGTTACAGTAGCCGATCAGAAAGATTACCCGATCTCGGATGTAGCCACCAATCTTAGTATCACACACGATGGTGTTACTTTCTCTGGTGCTTCAGCACCTAAAAACGTTGGGTTGCGTGAAGTGGCTTCGCTTAAAACTGATAGCAGGGTTTTAGAATTTATAGGTTACGACGCTGCGGATATTATTTATCCGCTTAATTCTAACAGTTCAGGTGAACCTTGGTACTGGTCCATGTGGGCTTCAGGTTCAAGCGCTAGTGCTGGTATAAGCAATCAGGTTATCCGCCTGTATCCGACACCTGGTGGCGGTACCACTATTTATTTGCGTGGTTACCGTAACCCTGTGGAGTTTGGTGGGACTACAGCTATTGCTCGTACAGCTATCGCTGATGCTAACACTCCCGATTTGCCTGATCCTTTTAGTAGTGTGATGGCTTTGTACGTTATTTATCGTTCTTATCAACAGCAAGAAGACGCTCCCATGGGGCAACAGTATTACGCACAGTTTATTCAAGAGTTAGAGAATTTACGCGCACGTTTTGAGGACACTCCAGCTTCTCAACCTGTTCTGTTGAACAGTATGCGTGCAAGCAGGTGGATGTCTCAATCATTTTTGCCTAATCGTTTGCGTTATTCATGGGAATCGTAAAGGATGGCTTTACAAGCACAGTTACCTCCCGCTAACTCCCCTGAACCTTACCGTTACGATGAGAAGTCTGATTTTACGGGTGGTTTAAATCTTCGAGCTGACCAGTTCAACATGGGAGAAAATGAATCTCCTGCTTTGATGAACATTTCTGTTGACCCTAGAGGCGGTGTTCGTCGCCGTAATGGTGTCACGAAAGTTAATTCAACAGAGTTAACAAATGAAATCAACAGGTTGATGACCCATTATGAATCGGGTCAAAATCAGATTCTTGCTACGACTATAGACACTGGGACTGCTCAATCACAACTTTATTACAATGATAACGCTTCAGGAGATTTCACAGGTCCTGTGCAAATAGGTGCAGACAACCCGTTTTTTAACACAGTTCAACCTCCCACTGCTGTAACTTTCAACGGTTACACTTATATCAGTAACGGCGAGTTGTTACACAACGATTCTGGTGTGACTACAGTTTCGGCTATGAAATGGGATGGGGCTACAGCCACAGCAATGATCCCTGATCTTGACGGGTCGGATAATCATTTCCCGTGCGCTCGTTATCTCGCAGCGTGGAATGAACACGTTTGGGTTGCTTACACTGAAGAAAGCGGAACTGAACACAAAAACCGTGTCAGGTTCTCTAAAGTATCTGACGCTGAGAACTGGACTGCAACAGATTTTATTGACATAGATATTGGAGAAGATGGCGATTTCATTACCGCTATTATCCCAGATCAGAACCGTTTACTAGTTTTCAAACAAAACTCTGTTTACGAAATTTTAGGTTTCAGCAGAGACAACTTCCAGGTAAGAAACGTTTCCCGTGTGGCGGGAAATCGTGACGGGTGTCAACCCGTAGCTGCGACTATGGGAGTTTTCTTTTGGTACGGAGAAAAAGGCTTATACCTTATACAAAATGAAAGCGTCGTGTACGTTTTTGAAAGACTGTACCCAGCTTTAACTTACGCTGTGGGTCAACCAGCTTTAACATTAACAAACCCGCCTTCTTTAATGTGGTTCGATCAGAAACTGTGGTTGTCTGTAGACTACCAATCTGAAGATAATCTAAGCGGATCCAATCAGATAGATCGCAGGAACACTTTCGTTTGGGATTATTCATTAGGCGATTTAGGCGCATGGGTTAGATACGACATTAATGCTCGCAGCTTGTTAGCATACCGCCCCAGTGGCAGCACACACTTTCCGATAGGTGTCACGTCTAACATTACAACTATTTCTGCTTTTACTCGCATAAGTAAACTTGATGACGAAGAAGTAGATATTGACACTTATGATGCTTCTTTTAACGAAATAGAATCTTTTTATCAAACAAGCTGGTTTTCGGGTAATCGTCCTACTTTTATTAAACGTTGGGGTAAACCAAGAAACATTGTTTTATCAGACAACAGCACTGTAATAGTCATGTGCGTTTACAAAGATTACAGTTTAGCAAGCTCAGATGTTTGCTATTCTAAAACTTTAACAGGACCTGGCGCTGCTGCTACGTGGGTTAGTAACGACGGTTTAACTGGTGACGGCGTGTGGGACACCTCTGAATGGGCTGCAATAGGCACAGAAGACATCTACGGATTCGCTAGATGGCCTACGATTGGGACAGCGAAGGCTATTAGTTTGAGGTTTAGTGTTACTCCAACACCTTCAACGAGAGGCAAATGGGGTATGACTTCCATAATAGGCATGTACAGGACTAGGAGATTGCGTTAAATGGCGGCTTTAGCTGTAACAAACAACTTCACAGCAGGAACTTCTATCGTTGCTTCACAAATGAACACTAACTTCAGTGACGTTGTGACATGGGCAACAGGATCACCTAACTTGTCCACATCAGGGCAAACAACGACAGTCAGTGGTGCTTTAACTGTGACACAAGCCACTACTCTTAGCAGCACACTGGGCGTAACTGGTTTGGCTACATTTGCGGATGACGTGTTTTTGAATGGTTCTAACCAACGTCTCGTTTACGAAGGTTCTGCTGCTGACGCTCACGAAACTTTCATAGCGGCTACCAACCCGACTGCGGATCGTACTATAACGTTCCCTGATGCGACTGGAACTGTAGCCCTCACGTCTGATATCACTTCACCTACGTGGAATGATGTCAATAACATTCTTACTAACTCGGTTTTCAATTAAATAAAGGAAAAACAATATGGCAACATATTCAAAACAACTACTATCAGGTGGTACAAACGGCAAGAATATTAAAGTTGCAGCCACAGCTACTGCTGGCACAACTATTCACACTGCTATTGCTGGTACAACTGATATTGATGAAATCTGGTTGTATGCCTGTAACACTGATTCTTCGGACAGGAAACTGACGATTGAATACGGTGGAGCGACAGCACCAGATGAATTAACAGAAATTACCCTCACAGCCGAAGCAGGTTGGGTGCTTGTATGCCCTGGTCTACTTTTGCAGAATGGTCTTGTGGTTAAGGCTTTTGCCGCGGCTGCGAATGTTGTTAACATCAATGGTTTTGTAAATAGAATAGATAACTAAGAGGTCCTATAGTGTTTCGACAAGATAGGACTAACCCTAGCACTGCGGTTTCTACGTGGAAGGGTCGTAAGGATTTGCCGAAGGCTAATCCGTCTACGGCTGTTTCTGCGTGGTTGAATGGTGGTTTGGCTGGTGGTGATGCTCCGATTACTGCTTTTGGTGGGATAGTTTCACAATACACTGACAGTGGCACAACGTATCGTGTTCACTGGTTCCAAGGTAATGGCACGTTTGAAGTGATTACTGGTGGAGGTGACGTTAGTTATTTAATTATTGGCGGCGGTGGAGGCGGCGGCGGTCCGACTTCAAGCGCTGTCGGCGGCGGTGGTGGTGCTGCTGCTATTGAAACTGGCACAGTGGCTGTGACTGCGGCAACTAATTATAGTATCGTTGTCGGTGTTGGAGGTAAGACTGGTATCGCTTCCACTAATGACGGTTTAGGTAACGCAGGCGGTAATTCATCCGCATTTAGTATCACTGCTAATGGTGGAGCCGCTGGTGGTGGTTCTTCATCATCAGGCGCTAACGCTAACGGCGGTGCTGGTACTACAGGTGCAAGCGACCAATCTGGTGGTGGCGGTGGCGGTATGTATACTGGTCAAACCGCTGGAACAGGTGGCGCTGGAGATAAGGCTGGTGGTAACGCTGGCGCAGGTTCAACTAGCGCTCTTGCTGGTGGTGGTGGCGGTGATGGTGGAGTAGGAGGCGGAGTATCAGGTACTACTTCTGGTGCTGGTGGAGATTCAACTTATGCTGCCATAACACAAGATGGTTATGCTACTTCTCCGATGGCTGCTGGCGGTTCAGGAGCAGGCTACTCAGGTGGTCCCGCTGGTTGGGGTCGTACTAGTGGTATAGGTGGTCGAGGAATGACTTACACTGGTGGCTCGGTTCAAAATTATGCTTACAGCGGTGCTATTAACACTGGTTCAGGTGGCGGTGGAGCAGGCTTGTCAACTGTTTGGGGTGGCGGCTCTGCGGGACTCGTAGCAATCAGATATGAGGTTACCTGATGGGAACAACATATAACACGGCTAACCCAGCATATATTGTTGATAGCACTCTCACTGACGGAGAGGCATGGGTGGCGTGCGCTACTCATGTAGAAACAGGAACAGGGACTACAGACATAACTCTTAGTTCTACGACTGGTTGTAACAACTGGTCACAGTATCAGGATCTTGTAATTCTTGCTTCTGTCAGAAGTGAATATGCTACTACTAATAATTTGCCTCGAATTTACTACAATGGGGACACCACAGATGCTCATTACAGACGACAAATGTTGAGAGATGATGGTAGTGCAACTATGGCTTTTGAACAACAAAATCCGTATCTTATGTTCGCCACTGGAGCAACCTCTTTGGCTAATACATTCGGTACGAATTTTATAAGAATACATGGTGTTAATGCTGGTTATTGTAAAACCACGGCTGTGCAAAATGCTGCTTGTGATAACAACGCAACTACTGGTTGTTATATGGGAACAGGTATTTATGGCAATGTTAGCAGTGCAGACGTTTACTACGGTGTAGGTGACATACAAAAGGCTATCACCTCAATAACTTTTAACACTTTTACTGGTTGGAAGGCAGGTTCACGTTTCGACATTTTTGGTGTTCTACCTAGGATGGTGATTGGCTGATGGCTCTTATTGAAGCAATCGAAACTATTAGATATAACAGAAATCACGCTGGTGGTGTTACATCTTTTGAGTTTACGAGCATTCCTGCTACTTACAATCATTTGCAACTTGCTTGCAACATGAAAGGCGATAATAGTGCTGATGCTCTTTCAGTGGGTATACAAATAGGTAACGGAAGTGTGGACACTGGAAGTAATTACAGTATTGGGTACATGGCAGGTCAAAGTAATACCGCAGAAGTTTCTGGCAGTCTTGTAAGTCAGGTTTCTCACAGAATGTATGACATGATGTACGGTCTTAATTCTATATTGTACGAATTTTTTGGTTACATGACTGTTCTTATAGCCGATTACGCTAACACTAACAAAAACACTAGCATGCAGTTGATTGGTGGAGGACTTGGTAGAAACGATTCAAAAATACAGATACAAAACAATACGTGGGATTCTACGGTTGCGGTAACAAACATTAAAGTGTATCCGTTTTCTGATGGATTTCTGTCAGGTACAGAAATGACTCTTTATGGGATAAAGGATTCGTAATGGCAGTTTTTAATTTAATAGATCATCAAGAATTTTCTACTGGGGCTGTTCAATATGAAAAAACGTCAATCCCTTCATCTTACGATCATCTATATTTTGTAGCCTCTACTCGTACAGATAATAGTGGAGAACACCCAGATGATGTAGGGATACTATTAAATGGCAGAGGGGGAACTAGTTATGGAACTACTTCAATATACGCTGCAAC
>Ga0114932_10003943_pt1 | contig 14170 bp, 12 predicted proteins | sample 2SBtaG_2_FD_87286 | JGI IMG/M metagenome (GOLD analysis project Ga0114932, IMG submission 87286) | Deep subsurface microbial communities from Kolumbo volcano to uncover new lineages of life (NeLLi) - 2SBTROV12_ACTIVE470 metaG | ecosystem: Environmental > Aquatic > Marine > Volcanic ...
ATAAAACACGTCCAATGCTCTCGGCTGATGATCTTAGTGAAAATGCTAAAACATACACTGGTCAAGCATTTAAGATTCTTGATAGTAAAAGTACAGTTGTAAAATATAATGCTGATTGGTTGTCTAAACTTAATTTTGCTGATGTTGTTTCTTTATGTTCTAAATTTACAGTCGCTCAATTCCTTGAAAGAGATAATTTTGCAAAACGTTGGGATGCTCATAATCCTGTCTATTTGAGTGAGTTTATGTATGCAATTATGCAAGCGTATGATGCAGTCGCATTAGAAACAGATATTCAAGTTGGCGGTTCTGATCAACTTTTTAACCTTCTGGCAGGGCGTACATTACAAAGAGAAGCTGGATTAACTCCACAAGTTGTCATTACCTTACCTATTTTAGTTGGGACTGACGGACATGAAAGAATGTCTAAATCTACAGGAAATTCTATTGGTATAAATGACTCTCCCGAAGATATGTTTGGGAGAATTATGTCGATACCAGATTCAGCTATTATCCAATATTTTACATTGTTGACTGCATTGACTCCTGCAGATGTTTCAAAGATAGAAAATGATTTGTTAGAAAACTCTCTTTTGCCAATGGATGCAAAAAAAGACCTTGCATCACAGATTGTAAAAATTTTTCATGGTGAAAATGAGGCTAATAAAGCACAGGAATATTTTGAAGCCACAATTCAACGTAATGAAATCCCGAAAGATATTCTAGAATTGGTTATTGTAGAACCAGATACATTAAGTAAAATTTTAGTGAAATCATCACTTGTAAAAAGTGGTGGTGAAGTTCGTCGGTTAACTTCTCAAGGCGCAATTACTATTAATGGGAATATTATTGATGATTTTATGTTTATGGTAAATGACAACGATGAGATACGAGTTGGTCGCCATAGATTTTTGCGTATACGAATAGAATAGCAATAAAATGTTTATAGATTTAAATATGAAGTTGGCGGGGCTTTGTGTTAGATAATATTGTTGAAATTGATATAGATCTCATTAAGCAAAATATTCAAGAAGCAGATGTTTTAACATTTTTTTTCCCTCTTTTAGGGGAATCATTAGTTGTTGATATGCGGTTGGGAGATAAATGTGGCCCTATAGTTTACTTAGCTCCCATCGCAGAAAGTTATGCAGATAGATATTTGTCTGTTCGTGAACATCGTCCTGATTTATCTAATCCAGAATCCTTTTCTACAATTCCGTGGAGAAATCGTGTTAGTTCGCTAGAATCTTTTGGTTTGTGGGATGTTTTAATGAGTCGTTTAGCAAGTTTGAATGGTAGCGAGAATGCTCAATTAATGGATGTTGCGAACAATAATCTAAGGAAGTTAAAATCTATAGAATCTACTGAAGTACTTCGTGCTATAACTGGTGATACATACAAGACTTTATGGGCTAAATAATTAAGGCTTTCAATCCTGTGATCGTTTGAGATCTTTAATTTGTAATTGTAATTTTTTTTGTCCTCGAAAATTATTGTGTTCTAATGAAAAAACAATATCGATATATTCATTAATTCTTAAATCGTGATAATTGCTATTGAAATGGATAGCATCCCATGATTGTTGCGTATGCATTAATTTCAATTGAAGGTGTTCTTTATTTTTCCCTACAGAAGATTTAGCTACAATTTTTATTTTTTCTGATAAAAATACGGGAGCTTTGTTACCTATTCCATAAGGTCCAATCAGATCGATCCATTGCATTGTTTGATGATTATTATTATCTAGTTTGAGGTGTTCATCAATTTCTAGTTCAGACTTTAATTCATTCGAAAGAAAGTGCGATTTTGGGTCTTCGAAAAATCTATTTTTTAATTCATTTATACGTTCAGAGTTGATGGTAAAACCTGCAGCTCCATGATGGCCACCAAATTTTATGAACAAATCCTTATGTCGTTGTAGAAGTTCGACAATGTTAAAGCCATTGACTGAACGACATGACCCTCTTGACTCATGCTCTCCAATTTCCATGACTATAGCAGGGCGTGAAAATTGGTCAGCTATTCTTGCTGCTGCTAATCCTACGATGCCACTAGAAATTGTAGAATCTCCAGTAATTATTAATGGTTTTTGTAGATCTAAATTATTGATTTTATCAGACAATATTGCGATAGCTTTTTCAGTGTTATGACGTCTTTGTTGGTTAAGATTACCTAGTTCTATTGCTAGAGTTTTTGCTTCTATTTTGTTCTTTGTGAGTAAAAGCTGTAGAGCTATTTCCCCATGCTTCATACGCCCAGCTGCATTGATTTTTGGACCAAAGTCCCATCCTAATGTTTCAGCCGTAATTTCTGATAAATCTAAATTAGATTCGTTCGCAAGTGCTAATAAACCTGGTCTGTTAGTTGATCTCATTGTCTCTAAACCCAATCTTGCCAAGTCACGATTTTCACCGACTAATGGAACTAGATCACATATAGTTCCTAAGGCAACAAGTGACTGTGCTTTGATATGATCATACGGTACCTTCATTTTTTCATATAAAGCTGTGAGAACTTTGTATGCTACTCCAACTGCTGCAGGTTCTGAGCCATATGAACTGTTTAATTTTGGGTTGACAATCGTATATGCAGTCGGCAGGACAGAAGGTATAGAATGGTGATCTATGATTATCACCTCCATTCCTAAATGATTCGCTTGGTCAATTTCTTTTACAGATGAAGTGCCACAGTCAGCAGTAATTAAGAGAGTAACTCCTTGCTGAGCTAATTTTTTGATTGCATTCATATTGGGTCCGTAGCCTTCGGAGAATCGGTCGGGAATGTAAGGGATTGGGCTTAATCCAAGATTTACTAACCCTTCAGTGAGGAGCGTTGTCGCAGTAATTCCGTCAACATCGAAGTCTCCGAATATCCCTACTTTCTCATTATTCTCACACGATTGAACTAATCTATTCACGGCTTTCGAAATATTCGGCATTAGTGCGGGATCAGTTAATTTTTTTGATTTTGCAAGGTAATTACGTGCTGACTCTGTGTCTAGGATTCCTCTTTTTGCCAAAAGAGTACGTATTAATGCTGGTAGTCCTGTGCCAGCATCAGCAAATCCATCTAAATTGGGAGGAGTGCTAATTTTCCATTGCTTCTGAAATTTATTGGATGTTGTTGTCATAGAGTAATTAAGAAGTGAATTTTTTAAAAACTAAGCTGCTATTATGGCCACCAAAACCTAATGAATTTGACAAGGCATATTCCATTAAAATATTCCTTGATGGTTCAGGCACGTAATCAAGATCACATTCTGGATCCGGTACTAATAAATTTCGTGTTCCGTGAATTTTTTGGTCTCTGAGGGAAAGTGCTGTTATAGCAGCCTCGATACCTCCACCAGCACCTAATGTATGTCCGATCATTGATTTGGTGGAAGAAATTGGTATTGAATATGCATTTTCACCGAACACATTTTTAATTGACATAGTTTCAAATTTATCGTTCAGAGGTGTGCTGGTGCCGTGTGCATTTATGTAACCAACTTGTTGTGGATCTATTGCAGCTTTGGATAAAGCCATCTTCATTGCACGTGCTGCTCCTTCGCCATTTTCAGATGGCTGTGTTACATGAAATGCATCAGCAGATTGACCATAACCAATAATTTCAGCAATCGGCTCAGCTCCATTTTTTTCTGCATGTTCTAATGTTTCAAGTATTAATATGCCTGATCCTTCAGCAAGGACGAAACCATCTCGCTCTTTATCGAAAGGTCTCGATGCATGGCTAGGATCGTTATTTCGTTCGGTGGAAAGTGCACGTGCAGCTCCGAAGGCACTCAATGACATTCTTGTCACTGCAGCATCTGTTCCACCAGTAATCATTGCTTCTGCATCTCCCCGTAGTAAGATCTCATAAGCATTACCTATGGCATCAGCACCTGACGCACAAGCAGAGACTGTATTTACATTTGGACCTTGTGCTCCTGTTCGGATGGAAACTTGTCCTGAGGCCATATCTGAAATAAACATTGGGACTAGAAAAGGAGAAACTCTACCTGGTCCCTTATCAAAAAAAGTTGCAAATTGATCTTCTAAGGTAGCTATTCCTCCAATACCTGACCCGATAATACATCCAACCTGCTCAGGATTAGATAAGACATCTAAATTCGATTGGCTCAAAGCTTCATCCGCTGCGGCTATTGCCAGTTGTACAAAACGATCCATTCGGCGTGCATCTTTACGCGACAACCAATTTTCCACGTCAAAACCCTTAATTTCCCCAGCAATTTTTGAATTGATATCGCTCACATCACATGAAATTACATTCTCTATGCCATTTTCCCCTTTAAGCAAAGAATTCCATGTTTCTTCTAATCCAATTCCAACTGGTGTGACAAGTCCCGCACCAGTTATTACTATCCTTTTCTCTACCATAATTACCTCTCTGATGTCCCAAATACTAGAGCCGAATTATGACCACCTAGCCCTACTGAAGTGCTCATAACATTGCGAACTTTTACATTGCGTGACTCGTTTGGGACATAATCTAGATCACAATCTGGATCAGGGGTTTCATAATTAATTGTTGGAGGGATAATTCCATCTCGACAAACTAAGGCGCAAATTGCTGCTTCCACAGCACCTGCAGCACCCATCATGTGGCCATGCATAGATTTTGTACTTGAAATCATAAGTTTTTTTGCATCTGATTGAAATATTCTATTTATGGCAGAGGTTTCTACACGATCATTTAAGGGCGTACTTGTTCCATGTGCATTTATGTAGTCAATTTGATCTGTGTTGCGATGTGCTCGATTGAGAGCACTTTCCATGGCCTCTCCAATTCCTTGGCCATTATCATCTGCAGCAACCATGTCATAGGCATCATTAGCGGTGCCACTACCTAGCCAATGAGCATATATTTGCGCATTTCTTTCTCGAGCATGTGTTAATGATTCTAAGATAAGAATGCCTGCTCCTTCACCTAATATAAAGCCATTTCGATTTGCATCAAAAGGTCGTAGAGCTTTCGTAGGATCTTCGTGTGATGCGAGTGCTTTCATTGCAGAGAAACCTGCGTAATAAATAGGCCGTAAAGGTGCTTCATATCCTCCCGTAATAATAACTTCAGCTTCACCTCTGGCTATTATTTCAGCTGCTTCGCCAATCGCTGTCCCTCCAGTTGCACACGCAGCGGTGACCGCAAAATTAGGTCCTCGTACACCTAATTCCATTGCAATTATTCCAGTTGCACTATCTGGTAGAAAATGTGAAATGAGAAATGGTGAGATTCTGCGAGGACCTTTTTCTTCAAGGATGCGTTGTTGATCGATCATTAAGTGTGCACCACCCATCCCAGTACCTAATATAATTCCTACTGATTTGGGATTTTCAGAGTTAATTTCAATAGATGCATCATTTAGTGCTTCTTTACATGCTGCCACAGCAAATGCTGTAGAGAGATCTATTCTTCTAAGAGTTTTAGGATCTATATGTTCTGCTGGATTGAAATTTTTGACTTCTCCAGCTATAGGATACTCATAATCTGACGCGTCGAAGCGTGTAATTTTGCCTATTCCAGATCGTCCTGATTTTAAATTTTCCCATGTAGTAGCTGCATCTCCTCCTACGGGAGTGATCATACCTATGCCAGTAACTACAACACTTTCTGACATTAGCTCACTATAACTTCAGGGAGTACAGATATTGGTATAGGTTCATCATGCGCATCATCAAGAGATACTGCAATTAATTTATCTGAGATTTTTTTTGCCATACGTGATAATACATGCCCTGGTCCTACTTCTATAATAGTTTGAATTTCTTCTTGGAGCATGCGCTGTACATTTTCTGTCCAGTACACGGGTGAATGAAGTTGATTTTCAAATTCATGTCTAATTTCCTGGGCTGAAGTCAGTAAATTTGAAGTACTGTTAGAAATAATCGGGATAGATGGTTTGTAAAAATTAACGTCTTTGATAAGTTTTTTAAATTCTTTTGATTGCTCTGAGTGCAAGGGCGTATGACTAGAAACTTTTACTTTTAATTGAATAGCACGTGCATGAAGGTTTCGTGCTAATTCCATTGCTTTAGTAAGTGCATCAATATCACCACTGATTACGATTTGTGAATCAAGATTTAAGTTAGCGATATCAACTCTATTGAGTTCTGATGTAGTGGCTTCATTACAAATTTCACTTACCTTATCAAAATCTAGACCCAAAATTGACGACATACCAACAGGACGTTTTTTATTGAAATCACTCATTAAACGTGCTCTATCAAGGATCATTAGCAATGCATCTTGAAATGAAAATGTTTGAGCCGCAACAGCAGAGCTAAACATTCCTAAAGAATGACCTCCTAATAATTTAGGTTTAATAATAATATTTTTTTCTTCTAATTTTTCATTCATCGCCCGAAGGAAAGCAATTGATGCAGTTAATACTGCTGGTTGTGTGAGTCGAGTTTCCGATAAATCTTCTGTTGTACCTTCAAAACATATTCTCGCCATATCTATATTGGTTATATCACTCGCTTCTTCAAATGTAAGACGAGCATTTTTTGAATTTTTATAAATTAAACTACCCATTCCAGGAGATTGTGAGCCTTGTCCAGGGAAGACTAATACAATGGGGTCAGTTTTTGAATTTTCGTTGAGACAATTATTCAAAAAATGCCTTCTTTCATTATTTTTTAGTGACTATCATTTAATGAATTATGTGAAGTGTAGCAAGTTAATCTAAATTATGAGCCAATTCTTCCATGAATTGTTCTCCAGGTTGATGCGATTGAATTGTATTTGGTAATAAAGTATTAGTGCCAAAAGTATCTATTGCTGATGTTTCTATTCCATCAAGCATTTTCCGTGATGCAGGCATTACTTTCAATAAATCTTGTGCAATGCCAGCTGCAGTCCCATAATTTTCCGCAACCCTTCTTCCCATGTCTGCATGTAAATAAACACCGAGTGAAGCTGCTTCAAAGCTGTCGACATTTTGTGCAACCAGTCCAGCAATAACTCCAGCGAGTACATCTCCAGTACCTGCTTTTGCTAGTACTGGAGATGCGAATTCAGATATACGTGCTCTACCATCCGGAGATGCAACAATAGTACCTGCCCCCTTGAGTACTACGATCCCATTAATATGCTTCGCATAGTTCAGTGCAGATTCTAAACGGTTTTTTTGAATAGAATCAATATCTATTCCCATTAAACGAGACATCTCGCCTGGATGTGGTGTGATTATTAAGGGTATCTGTAAAAGTGTCGCCCAATCTTGTATTTGTGAGAGAGTATTTAATGCGTCTGCATCAAGTATTAAGCCATTCAGAAATTTTCTCTCACTTAAACTAGAAATAATTGAATGGACAAATTTCGTTGTATTAGCCGTTTTACCTAACCCAGGACCTATGAGAAGTGCGCGTGTTTTTTTCTCATCAAGTGCTTGTAAAACGGCAATAGCTGCAGAAGCATCGAGTGTATTTTTAGTAGTTGGTAAAGGCTGGTGAATTACATCTGGCAGTCCATTTGTTATGAGGGTTTGGATATGGTTTGGTGCGGCAATTTGCACTAAACCTGCGCCTGATCTTGCTGCTGCTTCTGCTGCTAATCGAATAGCTCCAGGGTATTGAGAAGACCCTCCCACAATTGTGACTACTCCAAAAGTTCCTTTATGTGCAGTGATAGGGCGTTGTGGTACAAATGTTTTCAATTCACTAAGTTCTAATGCTTCGTATGGTAATGTGCTTTTTGTAATACTAGAGAGGCCTATATCAACAGGTATTATTCTTCCGGCATTTTTACGTCCAGGATAAGAATATAACCCCATTTTTGCATACCCAAATGTAACAGTGGTATCAGCTTTGATTGCAGCAGGATCTGCATAACCATTATCTGCATTGATCCCAGTGGGGATGTCGAGAGAAAGTATATGTGGTTTTACGATATTTTCTTTTGTTTGATTCACTCGTTTTGTGATCTCTGATAGCTGTTTATCGAGAGGTCTAATTTCAAGATTTATACCGATACCGAGTAAGGCATCTACGATTAGTGCAGCTTCATTAAGTACAAATTCTAAACGCTTTAAATCTGTGTCTTCTGTCGCTAATGCATAAGGCATTTCACTTTCTTGAAACTCTTTCCAGTCGGGATCATCTGTATTGCGTTCTCTTAAAAGATATACAAAGGGTGTTGCTCCCCATTTGGTTAATTGGTTTGCAGCTATTAATCCGTCACCTCCATTTTTGCCTGGGCCTATTAATAATAGAATTCCTCTCTCTGGCATAGCACCAACATTCATCCAAGCTTCTTGTGCTGCTGCTAAACCAGCTTCTAGTTGAAGTGCTCTCTCACTTTTACCATCCGCGATAGTATTATTTTCTAGTGTTCGCATCTGTTCAGTTGTGACAATTTTTTTCACAGTAATATTCTTTCTATTTTTTGCGTTAGGATTCTTCCGGTAGTCTTTCTTCTCCAGTGATATTTGCTAGTAGACCTCGTGCTTTTAGTCTTTCGATTAAATTCTTACGGGATATTTCTGGAGATTCTTCGTGGTATTTCTGTGTGCATACAACAGCTGCCATTGCAAATGAATCTAAATGCGTTAGTGTGATATCGATTGCTTCAAGTCCTATTATATCTGAACGTAGTTTGGCACCTCCATAAAGATAGACTAATGGTTTTCCTCGTCTGTCGGGTAAAATTTCTATATCACGCCACGCAACTGATCTTGCACCTGTTCCTAGTGCTTTCATTACTGCTTCTTTGCCCGAAAATCGTGCAGCTAATTCTGGAATTCTACCTCTACAAAAAGCTGCTTCGGCTGGTGTGTAGACACGATTTATGAAACGTATTGGATGTTTTTGAAAAACACGCCGAACACGATCAGTTTCAATTATGTCTATCCCAATAGCATGTGTACTCATTCGCATACCTAATATGTCACTAAAATTGATGTTTCATAGTTTCTATAGGCTACAATAGATATTGTATGAATTCATATATTCTTGATGGAAATGCTGTAGCAGCAGAGATACGCTCCGAAGTGAAACACGGGGTGGAGCAAATAGTTCGTGATGGACTATGCCCTCCTCATCTGCGAGTAATAATGATTGGGTCTAACACTGCTTCGCAAACATATGTGAGATTGAAAATGCAAGATTGTGAGGAGGTCGGTATATTGAGTTCACTCTCTGTACTTAATGATTCCATAACAATGAATGAAGTAATGAATTTAATCGATGATGTTAATAATAATGACGAAATTAATGCTGTCATTATACAGAAACCTTTACCATCACATTTGGACTCAGAATTGCTTGATTTTTCCTTATCGCCATCTAAGGATGTGGATGGTTTGCACCCCCTAAACTTAGGTCTCCTCCTGCAAGGTAACCCTCGATTTATTCCAGCTACTCCGCTAGCAGTAAGAGAATTATTAGTCCGAAGTAATATTGATGTCGCTGGCAAAAATGTCGTAGTCATTGGCCGCTCTAATTTAGTTGGCAAACCATTGGCATTGATTCTTGCTCAAAAAAATATATACGGTAATGCGACAGTTACCATTGCACATACAGGTACAAAAAATTTGCGAGCTATTACTTTGGAAGCTGATATTATTATTGCTGCTACTGGATATCCTAATACTGTTACTGCTGATATGGTTCGTGCGGGAGCGATAGTAGTTGATGTTGGTATTAATCGTATAAATGATTCCTCTAGAAAGCGGGGGTACCGATTGATTGGTGACGTTGATTTTGAAAATGTAAAAAATGTCGCTGGAGCTATTACTCCTGTTCCTGGTGGTATTGGACCTATAACAAGGGCGATGTTGTTAAAAAATACATTAGACACCATAAAAGCTAATCACTAGTCAATAGTGTTTTTCCATAGGAAAATTAATTTATGCAAGAAATTGAACAAAAAGTAGCAGAGCTTTTACAAAAGGTCCGTGACACACAGGTGCGACTTTGACCTTTCTCAACATCAAAACCACTTGGATGAACTAAAGAAAACTGCAGAATCCCCTGATCTGTGGAACGATCGTAATCATGCTCAGAATGTGATGAAAGAAATATCGAAACTGGAAGGGGTAATTAATACATGGCAGTCACTCGAACTTAAACTGTCCGAAATTCAATCCTTACTTTCTTTAGTTGGTGAAGCTCCTCCAGATGAACGTGTTTTATTACAAGATGAATTAAATGTTGATTTGGATGTAATAAACAAAGAATTTGAATTATTAGAACTAGGTCTCATTCTAGGTGATGAATACGACGATCGGAATGTTGTTTTTTCTATTCATGCAGGTGCAGGAGGTACAGAAGCACAAGATTGGGCAGAGATGCTATTGCGGATGTACTTGAGATGGTCAGGTAATCACGGTTTTAAATCACAAATTCTCGCAATCAATAGCGGTGATGAAGCAGGAATAAAATCAGTTGAAGTAAAAATTATGGGTGAAAATGCTTACGGTCTTCTAAAATCAGAAAAAGGTGTACATCGATTAGTTAGAATTTCTCCCTTTGATTCAGCGCATGCAAGGCACACTAGTTTTGCTCTAGTTGAGACAGTGCCAGAAGCGAGTGACAGAGATATTAATATTGCTATCAATAGCGATGAATTGCGTGTCGATACTTATAGAGCTAGTGGGAATGGTGGACAGAATGTTCAAAAAAATGATACTGCAGTTCGTATTACTCACCTTCCCACAGGAATTGTTGTGACGTGTCAAAATGAAAGGTCACAATCACGAAATCGTGAAAGTGCCTTGAAAGTACTGGAATCTAAATTATTGGATTTGGAAATTCAAAGAATTGAAGAAGAACGTGCAAAATTAAAAGGAGAGCATGTTCAAGCAGGATGGGGCAATCAAATTCGTTCTTATGTATTACAGCCATATCGAATGGTAAAAGACTTAAGAACTCAAGTTGAAATTAGTGATACAGATAAAGTTTTGGATGGTGACATAGATGAATTCATTGTGGCTTTTTTGCGAAGCACTGTAAGCGTGTAATTTATGGTTGAAATTAGTAAAGCAAAAATTTTTAAGTGTGGAATTGGTTTTTTATTTGGGTTCTTTTTCTATTTATTGTGCTACCAAATACTATTTGCCCAAAGTACTTATGTTTCGGCGACTAGTATTTTGACACGCGATCCACTAAATGCTTCTTTTGTCATCGATATTGAAGATCAAATAACCCCTCAAGAAGTACGTTTTTTCTACAAAATACTTAACCCATATGGTGATATAAGTGGTGATGGAATTGCTACAGTAAATAGATCGTCTGATCGTATTTATCAGGCAGTTTTTGCAATGGAGATGATAAGTGCAGATCGTTATATTCCCGTGGGATCTCATTTGCTAGTGCACTGGGAAATTTATAAAAAGGATGGAGAAAATGTTAGTACAGATGAAGAAAGATTAGTTTTTCTTGATGGACGATATGAATGGCAATCTTTTTCAGAAGATCGATTTAGTGTTTACTGGTATGGTCCAAAAAACGATGATGCAATGAGAAGTTTTCTTGCTATGAAAAGTGCTATTTTAGAAACAGAAGCACTTTTGAAAACTAATATTGAATATCCAGTTAAGTTGATAATGTGGCGATCACCTCAGGAAGGGGAATTGGCTCAGCGTCCCCGTTCTGCAGTCTATGATTCTAGTGTTACTACCGAAGGCCAAAGAGTAGCTCCTGACTTGATCTTTGCTTTTCAACCTGCTGTAGGTGTTGTTCGTCATGAAGCTGCTCATCTTGTAACAAAAGTTGCTGGTGATGGACCATTTACACGTGTGCCGGCTTGGTTGGATGAAGGTACTGCTGTATATATGCAAGGTGATCTTGGTCCGTATAAAAGTGCAGTACAACGCGCCATAGCTTCTGATAAGACATTAAACCTTCGATCACTGACAGCGCCATCGAATGATCCTAATTTAGTAAATCTCTTTTATGGCCAATCATGGTCAACTGTTGATTATCTAATTAGTCAAAACGGGGAAGATCTTTTTGCTGAGCTTTTTTCATCTATTAAAGCTGGGAATCCTATTGATGATGCACTGAATAAAATTTACGGTTTTGACACTAATGAACTTTATAACCAATGGAGGAATGCGAATGACCTTAAATCAATAGTTTTTAGTCCAATCTCAACTTCAAATAATGCAATCAATGTTCCTGTAGCTACACGTGTTCCCTTAAGTATCCCAACTCAAGTTAATGTTGCTCCTAGCTCAGGGATTACTGACTCTCGACAAAGTAATTTGCCTGAAAGCATGAGTGCTGAAGAAAAGCATAATGAGTCGGCTAGTAATTCAATTCAATCGATTGGATTAATTATTGTAATTGGAACTGTGCTTCTGTCTTTATTTTTGATTATTTTGGGGATATTTGTTTGGAAATGGCCAAGTAAAAAGAAACAAAAGTAGTCACCTAATTAGGGATAATTAAACCTCCTGGGCTTGTATTTTCCCCAGTATTTGATCCAACGTTACCTTGTTGCCTTGCTAGTTCTTCGCGAGCTCTTTTAATTGCTTCTTCTTCAGAAATGTAAGGCACACTCATTATTTTTTCTCGTATAGTCGGTTCGGAATCTCCAGTTATGACTTTGTGTACCTGATTAACCATCGGTTCTAAATCCCAGACACCTGTAAATCTTTTATCATTAATTAGGATGGTTGGAATTTCAGTGATATTACGTTGTTTTGCCAAGATAGGATATTGCGCTAATTCTATGATTTCTAGTTCTATTAATTCGCTTTCTGTAGCAAGAGCTCCCAAAAGACGTATCATATGAGGAGAAAATGGGTCAAATGGAGTTACCATAGCTTCAATACGAATTGGTTCGGATATTGATTGGATTAGAGTCAAGTCTTCATCTGCTAATGGTGATGTGCCCTGCGATAGAAAACCAATCAGATCGAGTAATGTTGGGAATATTGCTCCTGAGAACATTCCACTTAGTTTTATAGATTTACCTGAGCCACGTAATACCACAGAAGGAGGAAGATTAATATTTGCAGAATCTGCTCTGTCTGAGTGTTCATCAAGATCGTATTTTGTTAAAGATAATCCTGGGTGTAGACTAACTAATTGCCTGCTTAGTGAGAGTATGTCATCACAGTGTGTACAGGTATCACGATCGGTTCGTATTAACCCTGAATCGTTTCTGATCCAGACATCTATACCAACACGGTTAATCATATGTTCTTGCAGATATCGGCTTATTTGAAGCGAGTCTGAATTGTCTAGTGGTCCTGGTATCATATCAATCATCACCTTTTTTGCTACCTAGAAGTGTTTTAGCCTTAATCAATCTCTGCATACTTGTGATCCAGGTAATTGCAACTAATATTAACATAGCGTAGAGCACCAAATTAAAAATCAATGCTATCGCTATAACTATTATTCGTTCCGGACGAGGTGCAAATCCATTATCTAAAGTTACTCCTAGACTTTCCCCCCGTGCTCGTATATATGACACCATTAATGATCCACTTAATGCAAAAAAACACAAAATTGCTAACAATTCATCTGGATCATTAATGGCATAAATAAATATTCCACCCAATATCGCTATCTCAGAAAATCTATCTAATGTTGAATCTAAAATTGCACCGTATTTACTATTTTGTCTTGTTTTGCGAGCTACGGCTCCATCGAACATATCAAGTCCACTAAAAAACAAGACAGAGATGCCTCCAATTAAAAAATTTTCGGTGGCGATCATGTAAGCAGCGAATATACTTCCCAAAAATCCACTTATAGTAAGCATATTAGGTGTAATACCTAGCGAAATTAAAAAATTAACGATCGGATTTATTAAACTTTTTGGGGCTTTTTTCGGAAGTAATTGCATCATTGCTACTATATCTAGATATAGTAATAGTTGAAATGCCTATGGATCATTTAAAGCGTAAATTATCTGTTTTACAAATTATTTTTAGCAATATTAACAATTGGCGAATCTAAAGCTTCTCCAGAAATAAATGCTTCTACCCCTAGTCTAGCTTCTTCATCACGAATTTGAACTGGTGGTGATTTCATAAAATAAGCCGATGGTTCTAACAACGGACCTGACAGACCTCTATCTAAACCTATCTTTGCTAGCCTTATTGCATCGATGACGACACCTGCAGAATTCGGACTATCCCAAACTTCTAATTTTGTTTCCAAGTTAAGTGGTACATTTCCAAAAGTAGTTCCCTCTACTCTTATGTGGC
>Ga0114932_10003948_pt1 | contig 14156 bp, 9 predicted proteins | sample 2SBtaG_2_FD_87286 | JGI IMG/M metagenome (GOLD analysis project Ga0114932, IMG submission 87286) | Deep subsurface microbial communities from Kolumbo volcano to uncover new lineages of life (NeLLi) - 2SBTROV12_ACTIVE470 metaG | ecosystem: Environmental > Aquatic > Marine > Volcanic ...
TCTCAAATTAGATAATGAAAGTGAAGCCAATAAAGCGTTTTCTGATGCACTTAAATTTACACCAAATGATGATAGCGATAAAATTTTATTAAAACAAGCCAAAGAATTATTAGCTGACTAATAATATTGTTTATAGAAATTTAATATTTAGATAACTATAGATAACAATATCTGTTTCCCCCAAAATGCCTACTAATTTTAATAAAAATGTCCATTAAAAAGATTATTTCCGTTAATACACTATTAAAAAATTATATATATAACCCGATAAACACAATAGCGTTTATCGGGAAGTTACCTGCAAGGCTGAAAAAGAAACCGAAGTATTAAAAAGAAAATAGACATAGAATTGAACAATATGATAAACAAAAATAATTTTGTTTTGCCAACCCGCTTTTACCCTTCGGGACAATTAGGAAAACCAGCACACATTGGCAAAACGCACAAGTCATCGCTCAATCCAAAATTTCCAAATATGTGCAGTTTTTAACCCGCATACTGGATTGATTATGGATTATCTTGATGCCTTAAGAAGAATATACCAACCAGACGTTGGTTCTATTTGGAAAGCTCCAAATAACATCTGGACGAATAATTTTTCAAAAAATAAAGCTCCAGAAGGTTTTCATCCTTCAATTGTCGAAAAAATAAAACAAGATAATGTCTCTGTACAACTCGTCCCAGGAACTAGAAAAGAATATCAAAGGGGAAGTTGTGTATTCAAGGTTGATTTAAAAAAAGATGGTGAGTATTCATTCTTTTTGTTAAAACTTTCAATGCCATATCTTATTGAAGAATTATTAAATATAGGCAGAGGATGGAATGGTATTGATACATTAAATGAAAAGCAGTTGATTAATTTTAAATTACAAATAAAGTTCTGTAGAGGATGAAAAAAGCAAAATACATAATCGAATTGGCTAAATGCAATGTATCAATTGAGGGATATAATTACATTGTTTCATTGGTTAAATATTATATCAACAAATACAATTGGCCAAAAATAGTATTAGATGATAAAACAAATACTGATTTTTATTGGACTGATGATGAATTACTTTCTTTCACACAACAACTCCTTGTTTTCATAATAGAGAAAAAAAAGTTGAAAAACTATCATAAAATACCTGAAAACTATATTGAATACTACTTTAAAACAATTATTGTTTCGTACGTAGCAGATAAAATTAAAGAGCATCAAAACAAATTGGGTCTTAGTTTTGACGATACAAAACGTGTCTCACTGGAAATTCTAAATAATCTATATTTTAGCAGAAAGATTAAAAGTGATATTTTTTGGAATAAAGAAAATGTATTTACAAATCCTGTCATAGATAATGATACAATTAACGATATTGTATCAACTCTCCCCAAAATTCCAATTACTGAAAAAACAAAGCATTATAAACCACGTGTTAAAACTGCTCTTAATGATATATTCAATCTAATTAACAAACCTATATTACAAAAAATCATTTTAAATAATGTTTTCAAACTATTTGACCAATCTTCTTTTGCTTTAATTGATGAAGAGCAAACTAATACTGAATTTAGAGAAGATAGCTTTATACCAGTAATAGAGAAAATCATTACAAACATAGATAAATTTGACATCCCTATTTATCTTGATTATTTCTTTACCGAAACAAAAAACTCCTTAAACACTCTTGCAAAAAAATACAACATACCTAAAAGTACTATCCACTACAAAACTAACTTATTTACGAAAATACTTATTGAAAGTTTCACGCCTGAAAATGAACAAGAAGGCGTATGGTTTTTAGAAAAATTGCATAATACTTTGGACGAATTGAAATAATTAGGGTTTATTAATTATAAAAGAAAAAACGCAGAAAAAATGAACAAAATTATAGAATTCATCCAGGGTCAATCTAAAAACAAAAATGTTTCAGGAAGCTCTATAGAAAAAGAAAAGCTTTCTAAATCATTTAATGATTTTAAGGATGAAATAGCTTCAACTATAGTTAAAGAAAAGAAAATCCATCAATTAAAAAACAGACCTATAGCTGAAAAAGGTCAAGTATGGCTTTGCAAGCAGCAATATTTTGATGCATTTGGAAATGAAATTATTGGCAACTCTCCATATTTAGTTTTTGTAGTAAGTGATGTTGATAAATTTGCTAATGAAAATTTCGTAAGAATACAACCAATCTCTCCATTTGCAGAGTTTACAGCAAATGATGAAATATTAATTAAAGATGATTCAGTTATTGGATTTGATTTTATTATAGAGACTTGGAATGAACAACCTATTTTGACCGACTTATTAGATGAGTTTGTAGGCAATTTAGATGCTGAAACTTTAAAGATTGATGAAACTGAGTTGAGTTTGTCAAAAATTCAAAAAGAGTTTCGAAAAGCAGAAATAAGAAATACTGCATATTTAAGACAATCAATAAAATCATTGATTGAATTTGAAGAATTAAACGATGAAAAAACAATATTTCTCAATATTAATAATTCAATTCATTTTCCGAAATCAGAAAACAAAGAAACTAAAACGATAAGTTTATTTGATGAATCCAAACAAGATTATTCACTTGCTGCAAAAAAAGGGAAACTTAAAGACAGACCTACGACCCATTTTGAAAAGACAATAGATGGTGTAAAAATACAAATCAAAATTGTTAAAGACGGAGAAAAATACATACTAGCTATAAAACAAGCTAAAAGTGTTGAATTAAAAGACATTAATGGAAAGGTGATAAAACAAACTACTCCAAAACTTTATGATAATTTAACTGGTGGTTTGTATTTTATTAGCATAAATGAAATTGAAAACGAAATTAGAATAAGATTAAAATAATATGGATAACAATTTAAGCACAGACAAACAATTAGTTTCGTCAATTAGAAATACAGAATGGATAGATTTAAGTGCAGGTCATAATACTTTAAGGACTTCTATTGAAGAGCAAATAAACAGTGCTTGTGTTGTTAAAAATGACACTTCTCCAATAATGGTTAAAGGTGCATTTGGTATCGGGAAAACTGCGACTTTACATTATATGTTCCATTATGCTTGGACAAAGTTAGGTGTGCCAGCTTTTCTACTAAACTTGGAAGATATCATTATTGAAATTAAAAAATATCTTGCACAGAATGATTTGAAAAAGCTACCAAATAAAGATGTAAGCAAAGTAATAGGGGGTTTATTAACTGCACAAATTGAAATTTTGGGAAACTCAAACTCTGATGAAATAGAAGGAAATCAAATCTATTTTCCATCATTTGACCAAGGTAATTTAACAGATTATTTATCAAAATTCAAACAAGCAAGATTACATACAACAAACAATGGTGGATATAAAGATGAAAAATTGCCATTGTTTGATTTACAGAAAATAGAAGAAGCAATTAATAGTGAAAATAGGTATTTACTACTGGTTGATGAATTTGAAGCAAAATATCAAGAACTTAAAGGCTTGATAGAAAGCTCTGGTGGTGGTATGCTACGTCACTTTTTTGATGATGTGGCTTCAATTTCTTCAACGAATTATTATTGCATTATAGGAAATGGACCAGCATCTGGATATGAATTAAACCAAGATTTAAAAGAAAAATCGGATAGTAATGCGGCAGAACAAAGAAGGTTATTTGTAAAACAATTGCAAATGCCAACTGTTGCATCTTTATTTAAAACATTTTTAAAAGGATACCCAAAAGAACATATCAATTTTATTTGGTGGCTGTCTCGTTCAAGACCAGGGCAAATAAAAAAATTAAAAGATAATCTTCAATCTATAGATGAATTAAATGTGCACAATTACATTCAGTTTTTAAGCGAGAACAAAGTTCTAAATGAACCTCTTGATGATGTTGGAGAATCGAATGTTACATTTTTAAAAACAGAATTAATTGAAGATTTATCAATTGACTTAAAGGACTTGATTAAAAATATGTTAATCAACTTGGGTCCATATGAATTGAATATTCAAGATGATAATCTGAAAAATCAACTCTCTGAAAATAAAAAGTTGTTTTATGCTAGTACCGAAACCACAAAAGTTTCTGATATTATTAATGCATTACAAGAAGATATTATAAAAATTAGAGATAAATCAAATAAATATTCTCAAGTAAATTTTGATTCATTACATATTTATATTGATTTGATTTTGAGTTCTATTTCTAATGAAGATGATGAAATAGTTTTTGGAGTAATAAATAAAGATGTTGATGAATACTTATCAAAAAACTTTCTAACACCATTATTTAGTAACCTTTATGATTTTATTACTATTTATGAAGATGAACACGATAAAAGAATAAAAAGTCTATTGGATTTTATTTTAGAACTAATTAACAAATCTGAGAATGACGATGTTGATTCGGTATTCCCAGCTTGTTTTGATTTATTTGAAGAAGGAAGTGTAAAGCTGAAAAGAGAAGCTAAAATAATGCTTCAATTAAACCTAAACACCATACGAGAAACGATAGAACAACCAATAGGATCACCAAAATTACCGTACAAAGCAGAACCCCTTAAATCTAAAATATCAGAAGTAGATACTATCGAAAGCATTTTTATCTGGAGTAAAAATGATAATGAAGAGATTATTGTAATCCCTAATTATGAAAATGAAGAACTTCTAGAATCTTACCTTAAAATTCTAAAAGAATATTTTACAGAAAACTGGAATGAGAAAAAAAAATATTTCGGTAATGGTGAATTAATTACGAATGTAGTTTACCTAGACGAAAATGATCAAATAAGTAAGTTTAAAGATTGGCTCTGCATTGCTGATGATAAGGAAGAATTGCCATATAAACTAAAGCGATTAGATGTAAAACATATTGATTCATATGAAATACATAATGCTCAGCGAATTTCAGTTTTTATTTCATCTCTTACAGAAATTGCTACAGTTGGTTTATTTGATGAGGATCTTGAAGAAAAAGATTTAAAAAAATACTCAGATAATGATGATGACAATATTATCAGAATAGATAAAATAGTTGACGTTATTCTTAAAGCCTCTTGGACAGAAAGTAAACAGACAAGGAGAACAATTGAATATTATAAGGATTTGTTGCTAGTTGGAGATAATAGTGTTTTGAATCAAATTTCTTTAGAAGCTCAAAAATCATACAACGATGAGATAGAAGAATATGTATCTGACATTGAAAAAATAAAAAACTATAGTTACTCTATAAAGCTAAGTGATAAAGACCATCTTGAAACAGTGTTTAGTTCACCAAGTAGACGCTTTATAAGTTTCTCTCTTGCTCAAAACGAAAACCTTGATGAAAAACTAATCGAGATTCTTCACAATATTCAAGATTTGAAATTATACCCTGATGACGACAAAGAAGATTTATCTCTTATTGGGTATAATGGTTTTGCAAAAAAACATAAAAAAGACTTACATCGTTTTGTTAATGATTTTCATCAAACTGATAAACTTACGAAAGGGATTAAAAAATACCTTGAGTTATTTTCTGAATATACAGAGGCTAATACCGTTGAGGAAATAAACGATTTACTTAGTGAAGAAAATCTACTTCATAAGTCATATTTGAACCATATAGGAATATCAACCTATAAAAATTATTTTTTTGATGGGTTGTATTTAAATATCCTTTCTGATAGAATTGCAGACTCTGAGGTTTTTAAAACAACTTTATTATCTGATTTAGACAAGAGAAAATCCGAATTACGAGAACTAAGTACAGAATTATTAGATATATCAGAAAACTTAAAAGATTTAACAAATAAGAAGGATGATTTTATTGTTGTAAATGATATTGATAATTTTTACACAAAAGCAATTATTCCTTTTACACTATATCTTGAACAAAATTTCAGTATTTCAACCCTAATAATTGGAAAATATATAGAAACAACCATTGACAGAAAGATAATAATAATTAAAGAATTTATCTCTGATACAAAAAAACTTGAAAGTTCTTTACAATCTTATAAAAGTAAAATAGAAGATAAACAAAACACAATTAATGATTTGTATGCTATTGATTCTTTAAATACAAAGCTTTTTAAAGAAAAATATTCAACCCCAAGAAATGGTAACTATTTATATTCAAGACTTTTTGTAGAATCAATTAAAAAATTAGGTGGAGGTGATACTTATGATAAAATATTTCAACAAAAATTTAAACCAACAGAAACATTTTGGATAAAAAATGACGATGTCAAGGCATTCCAGAGCACATTAAAATCTTCATTTGACAATAACCTATCTACTATGAATGAAATAATTGAGAACCTTCAAAGTATTTCAGATGATGTTGAGAATATGAAAGTAGTAGAAAACATCATTTTAGACCTAATAAAAGTTGAAGATAATGAATAAAATAAATTTCGAAGTTATACAAGAGAATTACAAAACTGCATTAGCAGAAAAAGAGATTAATACTCAAGATGTAGTTGATGCAATTATTGATAACGATTTAATTGATAAATTCACTTTAATCCAAAAAGATAAAGAGCAAATTAGTTCAATAGAAGGTTTGTCTAAATATCAAAAAAGGATTAAATCATTTTTTGATGATGTTTACAAAATCATAACCGCTCCCGGAGTTCAGAAGTTTATTGACTGGTTGGATGAATTAAGTTCAAAAGGGTTAGAAACAAAAACACGTAATTATATTACTGAATTCTTAATCAAAGAGTACGCATCATACGATGATAGTATTAAAAACATCATTAAAAACAAGGATGTTGTTAAATCGAACAATTCCTTGTTTGAAGACATTAAGAAATCTGTAAAAGAAAATATTATAAAGAGAATTGGTAGTTCCTTCACTTCAAAAGAAAAGGTTGAGGAAGATTTTCCTGAATTTATTGAAGAACTTGATGATTTAATGCAAGAGCTTTCTGAAATAGAAGAATTGGGCTTTATTGATGTGAAAAATTTTTACACCAATAATATTGAAGAAAAAGGCAATGATGGTTTTTTAGAAGATATTGATAAAGAAGCAGATTTTTATTTTGACTTAATAAAACAAGTTGTTGAGAAAAAAGATTTCCTTACAACAAATCAAGAAATTATTTCGCTTTCAACCATTGTTGAGAATGTTCAAAGTTCAATAGACGACATAAATAACTCCATAGAAACGATAAAAGCTATTGATGTTTCAACTGATAGCGATGATAATATAACTACCTTATATAATAAATTTGAGAAGAGTTTCAAATTTAACAACGTTGAAAATGTTTCCGATAATATCCAAGAATCTATTAATGACACTTGGGATAAAATAATTATTGCATATAGCACTTGTCAAAGTTTCTATTCAGAATTTAATTCTTCCAAAGTTGATAGGCTTAAAAACAAGAAAGAAAGGTGGGTAAATTTTGAATTTGCTACCCGCATTGATAACTATATATCAAATCTTGAAACTATTAACACAGACAACCCTATTGATTCTTTAAAAACAGATGATATTACTAAAATCAAATCTCGTTTTGTGAAGATTGCAAATAAAATAGGAACATTAGAGGAAGATAACCCAAAAGAAACCATTGTTGAATACTTTTCAAATATCAAATTGGACTTTGAAAATAAAAAGATTGAAATTTTAAACAAACTTAAAATTGATTCTGAAATAATAAACAAGATTAAAGTTGATATTACTGCAATTGATAATAACATCGAAACCATAAACAATTCAAATAATTTGTTAGATGCTTTGAATGATGAATTTATAGAAGGTATTTTAGGTTCATACGATTATATCAAAAAAGAGTTTACATCTGCGATTGAGAAATCAGACATAAAAGAAGACTTAAACTATTTAGAGAAAATAAGCAGCGAAGAATACAAACTCAGTAAATCTGATTTAGAAACTAATTTAGAGCGTTTTAAAAGGCTATTGGAGTATGACCTAATCAATATTAACCTTACAAAAAACATATAGAATGGCAGATAAATCACTTGAAATAATTGACCTTCTTGATGAATTAAGAAATAACAATTTATATGTTCATAACAAAGAACTTAAAGGATTAGATTTTAATCAATCAGAATTAACGGATAGACCTGTATATTTAGTTGAAACATTATCAACTATCAATGTTTTGGTAAAGAAAGGTACAATGATGCTGTATGGTGGTCACGGAGGAGGAAAAACTACTTTATCTAAATATCTAGGACAAATGTTTCTCGGCAAGACAAGTACTGAGATTGAACAAGCAATTTTAAGAGGACACCCACAACTTACCGAAGAGAAAATTTTAGGCTCGTTGAACCTTGAACAATTAATGGGGCATAAAAAAATCAAGGATGGTAACATTGAAGTTCAATGGAATGATTTCGTTAAATCACAATGGAAAATAATTGATGAAGTAAACAGACTAAGTCCATATGCGCAAAATATTTTACTTTCATTGCTTGCTGAGGGAGTTGTAAAATATCAGAACCAAAGTTATCCTGTTGGTAATTTCACAGTATTTGCTACAATGAACCCACCAGATGAAGGTAACTTTAACTTACCAATGCCTTTTATGGATAGGTTTGCTTTAGCATTACCTATTACAATGCCCGATTATTTAAGTATGCAAACCATCGGTAAAAAGGATAAACTAAACAATAAAACAACTTTTGATTTTAGATTAAAAAATAATGATTTAGATTCAATTCAGGATTCAATTCAGGATTCAATTGAATATGAACCTGAAGCCGAAGAATTTATAAATAATATAATCGCAGACTACCGTTTGTGCGTTAAACTTACTAAAGAAGCAAGTGAAGATTTAACTGTTGACAATGGTTTATGTACCAATGGTGGGGGATGTCACTATTTTGAAAAAGATCTAATATGTCATAAAACAAGAAATCCATTAAGTGTACGTGTTAAGGAAGATTTATATCGATATGGTCGAGCATTTGCTTGGTTGCTTGGTTACGAAAAAGTAACGTCAATACATATTAAAACGATAGCTCCCTACTTAATTTGGCATAGGTCTAATCTTAGCAAGAAATTTCTAAAAGAAAATATTAAAAGCAAATTTGAGGATAAAGTTTTTTCTATGAACTCTGAATTAGAAGGAACAAAAACAATTATAAATCAAATCCATTCACGCTTTGAAAATAGGTATCCGAATTTTATAAAACCATTTAATAATGCTTTAAAATCAAAACTTGCAGCTACAGATTTTACAGAATTAATAAGGAAATCAAAAGAGGATACAGATGATTTATTGATTGCAATGGAACTTCTTCCAGAATTACAGAAGCTTGAGGGATATTATGATAAAATGCTAGCTTATCAAAAAGATATTAATGATACCAATGATATTACCGAACTAAATACGATTAGTTCAAAATTAAAAAGAGAATATAAAATTCGTAATCGCCAATTACTTGCAAATAAGATTGAAAACAAAATAATGAAATTGAAAACGGAGAAATATCCACAAATAAAAATTGAAATAGTAGATAGTACTGATGTTTCCAAATCACAGATTTTAGTAGATTTATTCACTCCTATTTATGGGAACCCTTTAGACTTTACTCAGTCAATTGGAAAAAACAATACCATTTCAAAAAATTCGGATGAATTTAATATAGAAGTAAAACATTTTAGAAATGGAGATAATATTAAATTAATGTGCAATTATCAAGGACCCGAAAATAGCATTAAAATAGAGCTTCTGAAAATTGGAACAAAAACAGTTTAAATATCAAAAAATTGCAGAAGAGGCAATATTAGAAGTTTTTCAAAAAGACTATTTTGGATTACTGGCACTTCCAATGCCTAAAGTTAAATTCCTGACCAAAGATGAAGAGAATTACAGAAGTGGGGAATATTATATAACTATAGGAAATAATTGGCAAATACATTTAAACTTCGGAGAACTTCCCAAAAGAACTAAAGAATTTAAAGATGAAGTAAAAGTCTTAACACGCCACGAAATAGAACATTATCAGACTTGTCCGTATGATGTTATTGGTCAGTTTAGAATGATTAAAAGGATTATAGATACTAATAGAACCCATAAAAACATTTTGTCTGAAAACAGTATCTCACAATTAGCTGGAAGTATTGCCAATCAAATTGCAGACATAATAATTGACACAAAGAATTTTATTAAGTATCCAAAAGAAACATTAATAAGCGAAGTAAATTGGATTAAAAAAGGAAGTGGAGATTCATTTCAAAGTGAAGCAAGAAATGGAAAACTAATGTTTTTATTGAAGGAGGCTATATGGAAAAAAAATCTAGAGTTGAATGAAACAGATATAGCCTTGCAAGAAAAAGTTAAAAAGTTGGCAAGTGAGTTTGAGGAAAATGGCATTATCGATTCAAAATCTTTTCTTGACAAAACAGAAAAATATACAAATCTATTATTAGATTTAATTGAACTCGACAAGAATGATTTTGAACAACAACAACAACAACAAGGTTCAGGCAATTCACAATCCCAAGGCAATGATGGGTTACGTGAAAAAAACTCACATTCACAAAACATAGGCAATACAATTCCAAGTAAAGACGATACAAATGACGGAGGACAATTAGTTTTTCAAGACCCAGATAAAATTGAAAGTGCAATAAATCAATTAGCACAGGAAACTTCAATAGATGAATTCGAATTAATACTTAATATTTCTGGAATTAAATTAAAAGACGAAAAAGAAAAAAAGAAAATTTGGTTTGAGCAAAATAATGTAGATGCAATACCAATTATCTCTAAAAAGTCAAAAGGCTCAAAAAATGATATGTCATATCCATCGCCTTGGAAAATAGGTGACCCAATTGAAGATTTAGATATGTTATTATCATTACAAACTTCACCTAAAATTTTACCTGGAATAACTACAAAAAAATGGGAACAACAATACTCCCCTGAACCTTTGGATGAAAAAACTAATTCAGATTTACTTTTAGTTGTAGATACTTCGGGAAGTATGAGTGATTCTGTAGATAGTAATTCAAGATTGCATCAAGCAATTCTTGCTAGTTTTGGTTTTATTAAATTCTTTGAAGAGAAAAAAGGTAAGATTTCATTAATTAATTTTTCCTCAAATGTGTTATTCTGCAATTGGACAAAAGATTACGATAAAGTTAAAGACACTTTAATAGAACCTCAAGGTGGCGGAACTAATTTTCCGATTAATAAATTAACGGAATTAACTGTACTAAAAAAAGAAGGTTCGGTAGTAGTTATTATTACGGATGGTGATATTCAAAATTGGCAAACTACACTTACTTTACTAACGGAATTATGCAATCTTGATAATGATGTATTCTTATTCTTAATGGATAATAAAAATGCGGTAAATAGGTATTCTGAATTAAGAAATGTTGGTGGATTTGTTGAATTTGCATCTAACGTAAATGATATAAGGAATGTAGTATTTAATCAAATAGAAATATGAAAGCCAGCCCACACAGCCAAGCACATTTGCAATTCTAACCAGCCAACGCTAAAACCAAAAATTGCAAAAGAGCTTGTCTGTCTGCCAACGCTTCTTTGCTGACCCAAAAAAACAAAATTAGGACAGTGCTAAATTGAAAATATAATGATAGAAATGAAGAAAGCCCAGCAGGTAACAATGTATATAGTTTATGGCGGGTGAAGTGCTAAATATGAGCGATTTAACAATAAATAATCATCGGTGTAAGCTGACAGATTTGTATTTCAAAACCGCCACAAAACCATATACTTGAACGTTGATGTGCCATTCGCCTTGAGACTAATTAAAGAAATATGAATGTTTAGTGTTATATATAAATTTGAGATTAAACCAGATAGAAAGGATTCTTTTGAAAAATCATGGAAAGATTTAGTTCATTTAATTTATGATTATGCTGGTAGTTTAGGATCAAGACTTCATAAAAAAGATAAATGTAATTATATTGCTTACGCGCAATGGCCAAATAAAGAAACTTGGGAGAATTCTTCTAATAAACTACCAGAGAAATCAAATGAGATAAATAAATTAATGAAAGAATCATGTAATTCTATTGAAACATTATATGAACTTGAATTAATTGAAGATTTACTGAAGATAATCCTAGCCACAACAATGGCTAAAGCTAATTGTTAACTACCTTTAGTCTTAACGTTATCCATCATTAAAAATAAATTTTTTATATAAAAATTAAAGGTAAAAATGAAATACGAAGAATTTCCATATAAGCGACTTGACAAACAGGAATCAATTAATGTTGTAAATGATTTAATTAAGCAATTGAATACGACTTCAACTGCTGATCAGCAAATTGATATAATGCTTAAAATGAATACGTTTATCGCTGAACATCATAGTTATGAGGCCATGGTTGAATTGAATTATGCACGAAATATTAATTCTAAACCATTTAAATTAGAAAAAGAATACTATGATGACTTGTCTCCAACATTTAAAGATTTAATTAATCGATTTTCTAAAGCAGTATTAAAATCACCATTTTTACCAGATCTTAAATTAAAATTTGGTAACCATTATTTTAATATTAAAAAAACAGAGCAAAAAACATTTCACCCAGATATAATGGAAATGTTAAAAGAAGAAACAAAATTAGAAAATGAATATACTCAAATAATTGCAAGTGCTAAAATTAATTATAAAGGTGAAACTTATAATTTATCTGGATTAGGCCCCTTTCATTCTGATGCTAATAGAGAAATAAGAAAAAGCTCCTATGAGGCTCGGTTTTCATTCTTTGAAAAACATGCTAATGAATTAGATAATCTATATGATAAAATGGTTAAGTTGAGAACTGAAATTGCAAAAAAATTAGGATTCAATAATTATATTGAACTTGGGTATGCTCGTTTAGGACGAACAGATTATGGAGCAAATGAAGTTGAAGGATTTCGTAAACAAATAGTCGATTATATTGTACCACTTGTTCAAAAATTAAATAAAAAGAAAAAAGAAGTATTAGGTCTTGATAAACTTTATTTTTATGACTCCATTTTATTTAAAGATGGAAACCCAAAACCACAGGGGAGTCCAAATGATTTAGTTGAATATGCAAAAAAAATGTACAATGAACTTTCACCAGAAACAGGTCAGTTTTTTGAAATGATGGTCAATGAAAATTTAATTGATTTAGTAAATAGACAAGGAAAAATGGGGGGTGGATTTTGTACTGCATTCCCTACATACGATAGACCTTATATCTTTTCTAATTTTAATGGCACAGCACATGATGTAACCGTTTTAACACATGAGGCAGGACATGCATTTCAGTGTTATTCTAGCCGTAAACAACCATTAGTTGAATATTTATGGCCAACACTTGAAGCGTGTGAAATACATTCGATGAGTATGGAGTTTTTGACATGGCCATGGATGGATCTATTTTTTAAAGATAAGTCTGAAAAATTTAAATATATGCATATTGTCGATTCACTTTCATTTTTACCTTATGGTGCATGTGTTGACCATTTTCAGCATTGGGTATTTGAAAACCCTGAAGCTACACCAAAAGAAAGAAAAAATAAATGGTCTGAGCTTGAATCAATATATTTACCTGATAGAGATTATGATGATTTAGCATTTCCTAAATCGGGAGGGATTTGGCAAGGACAGCTTCATATTTATCAAATGCCATTTTATTATATAGATTATACATTAGCTCAAACATGTGCTTTTCAATTTTGGATAAAATCCCAAGAAAATATGGAATCTGCATGGGAGGATTATCTTAGATTGTGTAAAGTGGGGGGAAGTATGCCTTTTACAAAACTTACAGAATTAGCCAATATTAAATCTCCATTTTCTGATGGAATACTTAAATCTGTTTCTGAACATGTGTATAAATGGTTAGAAGGTATAGACCCCGAAAGCTTATAATTAATCTATATTTTAATTTCTTCTTGTAAATACTCTTTGGGTTTATAGAATATAGTTACCAATATAAATAATATCGCGGTTCCAAACATAAGTCCAGAAAAGAAATAAAAATAGGATGCACCTGTAAGTGTAGAGCTACCATCAGGGTTTTGAATAAATGCATTTACACCTGCAGTAAAAATATTCCCCAGTGAAACTGATAGCATAAAAAATCCCATAATTAAAGATTTCATCGAATTAGGTGATTGAGTATATGAAAATTCTAAACATGTTATAGAAACTAAAACTTCAGATGCTGTTAAAATTGCATAAGCGACGACTTGCCAGCCAATACTTGGAGTTTGCCCCGCGTCTATCCAA
>Ga0114932_10003949_pt1 | contig 14149 bp, 32 predicted proteins | sample 2SBtaG_2_FD_87286 | JGI IMG/M metagenome (GOLD analysis project Ga0114932, IMG submission 87286) | Deep subsurface microbial communities from Kolumbo volcano to uncover new lineages of life (NeLLi) - 2SBTROV12_ACTIVE470 metaG | ecosystem: Environmental > Aquatic > Marine > Volcanic ...
AAAGTGCTAAAGTTACGCGAAAGTGCGTATATAATAAGACTTATTGATAGTATATCACACTTTTGCGGGGTTGTCAAGAGATTACATCACATTTTTGCAGAAAATTTGCGTTTATTTGACCTAATTTCAGCACCCGCATCGAGGTTTCGCGTCCCGCCCCCCGAAGTAAAGTGTGTTTTTTACCAATAAATGCGATGTTTTTATTGACACAAGGTTATACTCCGAGTATAATATATGTAATGAAAAAAATAATAGAAAGCAAGAAAGAGAACTGGCAATGTATGTTAGACACTCTGGAGGCAGTAGGCGACCAACTCAACAGTCGAACCTATCGATTTATCAAAGGCGAGTTAATATGCTGTGCAGTTGAAGAAGCGACAGGTATGAAGTATGTTGACGAAGTAGGTTATGACCTAGTGGACAGCGAGGGGATAAGATATGAGTGTCGAAGTCAAATCAACACTTTCTATAAAACAAAAGACTGCACGAGAAGAGGAATCGTATTGAAGAATATGTTGAGTAGTGAAACTAACATCAATACAGAACTTGGATTCGATTACCTAATCTTAGTGCAGTCCGATGTAGACGATTTTAGAGTTGCTGTCGTAGACAGGAATGTATGTGAAAGCAACTTGTATCAAGTTGATGGACAACTGAAACTGAACAGTATCCCAGTAGAGCATTGGGTAATCGGTAAAGGGGACTTATCAACACGCAATGTAGATAGTATTAAATTAGATTTAAAACCTGCATTTGTCAAGATAATTCAAAGTTTTTCTTGACACAAGTAGTCAAATCGAGTATACTATATATATTATGAAAAAAGATACAAAACCACAAAAAACACTCTCACAGAGAATAGCGTTCAAGTGGTGGTGTATCAAGTATGATTTAAACCAAATGCTAAATAGGGAGAAAGACATGGCATCAGCAAAAAATTACACAGATGAAATGGTCAACACAATGACCGAACAATACTCTGCAAATCCTACCAGAGAAACAGTAGACGCATTAGCAGACCAGTTTGGCAAAACTACAAGAAGTATTATTGCTAAACTTTCAAGAGAGGGAGTGTATGTAGCACAACCTAGAACAACTAAAACAGGCGAACCTGTAATCAGCAAGTCAGAATTAGTTGCTCAAATATCCGAACACTTCGGAATTGAAATGCCTACACTAGTCAAAGCAGGTAAACAAGACCTACAAAGATTAGTCGATGCAATCAGTCAGTAGTATAAATCTGACCGAGTGGTTGGCGATACCAACCTACTTTAGTCAGGGCGACAAACCTAGTCAAGGGAAGTGTCTACGGAAGCACACCTGATGAGGAAGTGGTTGGTTCGACTCCAACCCCTTGACTAAAGTATAAATCACAATATACCCGTTGGGGTTGAGAGATGGCGTCCCAGTGTGGACTAGAACTAAACTTCCCTCACCCCACCTTTTCGAAAAATAAATCAAAATTTTTCTTGACAAAAGGTTAAACATCGGATATAATATATTTATATTCTGAAAAAAGAAAACAACAGCGACCACCACGCTCTAATTGGTGGGTAGACTGACCTCACAGGATTCTTAAGGATTGAGGCGAGTAATTTGACGCTCCTGTAAAGAGATATTTTGCGTAATAAAAATAGGGTTTACAGTCCATTGACTCATGGGGAAAGAGTAAGTGCAATGCTTATGCAGTAAGTCTAGTAAGTCGGCAGTAAGTCCAAATTGAAGTAGGCAAACGCGGAGCAATTAGTCATAAGTTCCCACTTATTGAGTAGTGTGTCGGCACTTTAAAACCATCGGGATTCTCTTTGACGACCAGATGTAAAACAGGTAGTGCAGAGCGCGATTGACGGGTAGATACAGCGAGAATATCACCTAGTGTTAGTGCTTCTAACGCTCGACTGTGGGGAATACGCCAACGGTGTGGAAAGGGTAGCAATACCTCAGTAGGATACTTAGTTACAACGCAGTCCAAAGAAGAAAGTAGTTATTCTAAGCATATCTTTAATTCGCTTAGGAGTTTGTTGGAGTTCTCGACCAAACCAACACTATTTAATGAAAGGTGTAGGTTGACTACGCGAGTCGTAATTAAATGCCGACCTACCATTAAACGGGCAAAGCAGAGCGAAATGAGCAGTGCACCCTACCATACAATCATTCGAGGTATGCAGTAAAAGAATCCAAGATTGTAGTAAGTGTAGATTCGACCGAAGTTCGTAATATCCTCTGCCTCTATCCCGAACCGAATAGATACTGAAGCAATACATTTAGGTAGCATAACAGTATCAAGTCTACGGGAGTGCACACCTGTTAGGCGAAACGCAGAAAACCAGTCAATCGACTTAGGTTTTTGGGGAGCAAAGTAGTAGGGCAAGTCCCACGCTTTGCTCTCTTTTTTTAGTCTTAATATTCTATACATCAAAATTCTGAAGATAATTTAAAATAGTTCTTGACAAGTATGTTCAAATCGAGTATAATATATGTATGAAAAAAGATAATAACATTGTAGATAAGAAAGTAAAGCAACTACTTGATATGAATGAAGTAGAGAACATAATGTTTTGGGAGATACTCGATGCATTTGTTAGAGCAGATATCAAGAAAGCACAAAACCTTGAAACATCTTTGGGTTTCGCAATACAGGATTATTTACTTCAAAACACCGAGCAATCGGAAGGAGAGCAGTCATGCCAGTAAAGTTCAAAGACGATTATAAAAAATACGACAGAGCAACTAAGAAAACAACTGTCGAGAAGTATTACATCAAAAATACACCAAAGCAAGAACTTATTGATTACATCAATGGTTCATACGCTAAACCAAAAATAGTGCAGAAGTGCAAAAATGAATTAACCCGTAGAGGTATCAAATTAGTATGGAAAACTAAGGAGAGAGTGTAATGAGATGGGGTAAAACAACGACACATTCTTCAACACGCAAGTGCACATCACAAGGTGTTGGTGGTAGAGGTAGAGGCACGAAAGTAGCAATGTCTACAATGAATAAAAGTAAAAAGCGTTCACACAAAAAGTATAGGGGGCAAGGCAGATGATGATAGCATATTTAACACAGCAAGATTATAAAACTTTCCAACGCAAAGTAAAGACTTTGGCAGAGAAAGGAGTTAAGTTAGATTTCGATGTATTTTCGAAGAACAAAAGAAAAGTGAAAGTAGTCCTAAACAAAGAGTATGATTTCGATGAATTGGACAAACTTTCAGGAGGTGTAGTGTAATGTTATTTCTCAATGCAACAGATAAGTGGTTAGACGAAAGACGACATGACCAAACTACAGAAGGAAAGTGGGTTAGAAAAGAGATTCAACGCAGAAAAATGGTTGGATACTGTGACGGCACTGCCATTGATAGAGGATTCGATGGCAATGGCAACCCAAAGGAGAACCCATATGAAGTGTAAATGGACAGGATATGGTTATCCTAAAGTAGAAAAACGAAGTATGATTTCGAAGATGAACGACACGATTTGGGCACCATTTGATAAAGATGACCCAACAGAGTGGATACTGATAGGTTTCGGTATCGGAGCAGTAGTAATATTAACATTAGTAGGAGTATATGAATGGATTTCACAATAGTAGTATTAGTAGCAATGTTCTTAGTGTATATGTATTTCAACGACAACGACAACGACCGATTCAGACATTAGTCTGTCGGTCGTTTTTTATTTAGGAGTAAAGTAATGGGTAAGATAATACAGTTCCCAAACAAAGAGAAAAAGGAAGGCGATTTAATCCGTAAGGAGATGGCATACCTTGAAGATGTTCTCAACGAGAAGTTAGCAAAGTTGCAGGAGTTGAACGAAGATGTCCTAGACCTGTCGGTCATGTATGAGGACTTGCTTAACGAATTGTGTGAACTACATGGTATAGAGATAAAATATCCACCACAAGTGGATTTAGATAGTAATGATTTTGATAAGGAGTAAGTATGGAATCGATTAATATAGACGACTACGCAAGATTTGTAGATACAACTACCTCTAACACAAGTAAGGATACGACCAAAATGTGTGATAGAGTAGAATATCTACGAGGAACTTACTCTATGAAAGGCGGCGAAGTGATTGACCAAGATATAGATATGGCAAGACTAATGACTGCACTCATAGGTATGTTAGCAGAGAGTGGAGAGTTTGCAGAAGTAGTCAAGAAAAAAGTATTTCAGTCAGATAGTAAGTTCAAATCTGATGAAATATTCCACATGAAAAGAGAACTTGGAGATGTCCTTTGGTATTGGTGTCAAGGTTGTATCGCACTTGGATTCACACCACAAGAGGTAATGAGAGAGAATATTAACAAACTCGAAAAGCGATATCCTAATGGTTTCGAGGTAATACGTAGTGAAGTGCGTGAGGAAGGTGATATATAATGGCAAATCATGTATATTTTCACATAGATGTAGATGTAAGAGAAGATGAATTTAACAATGCATTTAAAAGTGAGGAAGTAGAAACACAATGGGGTAAGAGAATTGATTTTCTTAGTATGGAACATCAACCATTTTATAGTCATGTAGACAAAACATTTGATAAAGATGGTTGGTTAGAAGGTAGTTTTGATTGGTATTGCAATAATGTAGGGGCAAAGTGGATAGATGTAGAAGAAGCAAACGATGGTTTTGTCTATGGACATTCAGCATGGAGTCCACCAATAGCATTTGTTGAGAACTTAGTTCATTATCTAAGTAATAAAATTGACAATGAAGTAAACGCTACTATGACTTATGAAGATGAGTTTAGAAACTTTGTAGGTAAAGTGTATGTTCAATCATATTACCATGACGGTGATGTAGATGAAGAAAAATGGTATGCAGTTGCTGGAGACCCTATCGAAACAGATGGTGATGAGTTAATGGAACAAATGTTAAATGACTATCCTTTTCTAAGAAAAGAGTATGAAGGCGATGACTTTGATTGGTTCGAATTATATAAAGATAAAGAATCAGATGAAAAGATTTGTCCTAGTGAATTAATGGACGACTATGTTCATAACTTTATGGAGAACAACTAATGGGACAGTTCGAAGATAGAGTTCAAAAACAAAGAGATTTGCTTGCTGCAGAAGAGTGGGCAGATGGTGTGGCACAGATTCATGTGCATAGATTAAAGTCATTGTGGTATGAAACAAGACCGCAGGACACTGATGATGGTAAGGTTATGGACACGATTTATAATGATGGTCTGATAGAAAGACACCTACCAGATGGCGGAGTAGTATTTCTAGGTAAAAGATTAAAAGGTAAAGACCTAGTAGATAAGTGGAGTAAACACAATGCGGACATCAGATAAAGAAGATAAGATGGAATCAGACTTCTACAGTTGGGAACAAAAGTATGGAACTGATGAAGCAATAGAGTATGCAGCAGACCAATGGGGTTTGTCTACATTTAAAGTAAAAGAATTAATTGAAAAATGGGAGAACTTTTTATGGCAGTAAATTATACTGAAGAACAAGTAGACTTCATGATTAACCAATACAATGAGACACCAACTAGAGAAACAGTCGAGAGATTGGCAGATGAGTTGAATAAGAGTATCAAATCGATTATTGGTAAGTTAAGTAGGGAAGGAGTCTACAAGAAAACCGAATACTTAACAAAAACAGGAGAGAAACCTATAACAAAGAGAGAACTAGTGGACAATATAGCAGACAAGTTAGATATAGATGTCACAGCCCTAGCGGGGTTAGAAAAAAGTCCAAAGTTGGCTCTTAAAAAACTAGAGGAGAAAGTAAATGCAATCGTTAATTAGACCTAAATTTGATAAACCCAAAGCGTTATATTACTTTCATTATTATGTAGGAATGAAAACCCCAGTGGGTGTGATAACTAGGATAAGACATTCTAGTAGTAGATATTATATGTGGGTAGAAACACCCGAGTGGATAGGAAAATCAGGAGAGTTATATGAGATTTTGCAGAATAGTAGAAAGCGAAAAGACACTAAAGATAATTAGTGAGCATGGAAAGTATGCTAAGATGTTAGGAATTGCTGAAGATGCAAGAGGAATGGTTGCTAGACTCGACTTGGGAACAACAAGAATACGACTACCCATTCAGTTAGTAAGAGTGCTAAGTGATGAAGACATCGATAAAATTATTGCTAACGAGAAGAAATTGAGATAACTTTCCACCTCTCTCGTATAAATTACCTCACTTTATGTGGGGTTTTTTATTTTACGACTTAATTTGAATTGGAGGAAGTTCCAGTAATTTGAGAGGGATTTGTAGTTCAGTTGGTTATTGAGGAATATATTGTGTTTTAGAATTATCAAGGTTATTAGACCTTTCAACATATTGATTATGTTAACACAATTAAGACTCTAATCTTATCCTTTGGTTAGGGACTCCTCTGTTCCCGCTTACGCTTCACAGAGTCGATTCCCAAATTTAGGATAACGAGTCTAGTCGGTGATTTGTTTTGATTACTATCAAAATTTATAGATATATTTTATCATACTTTTTATCATAATGCAAGGAATATTTTTCTTAGCAGTATGGTTTCGTGGGTTGGAACTCGTGTCGAAAATAAAAAAATTTTTTCTGAACTTGAGTAGGTGATTGTTTTTATCGTAGTCTTATCTCCGACGCTTGCTTTTGACCTTCGGTGTTTGCCACGCTGGTCGTCTTTGTGTTGGAAGCATCATTTCATTGTGCAACTTTTTTTGTTTTCGAACTGCTATGGACTTCTTTCTTTTCCTTTTGGAGGTCGGTTTTTCGTAGTATTGTCGTTCTCTTACTTCTCCGACCACATTCGCTTTCTCGCATTTCTTTCGAAAGATACGAAGTGCTTTTTCAAACGGCATTGTTCTACATTCGATACTAGGCATTATGGAAAGTCCACCCCCGTCTCCTCATGTAGTACACTTTTGAACGAATATTTGCAGGAGTCTTTTCTACCTGTTCGGCAATGTCTTCGATAGGTATACGATTATAGTATTTCTTCAAGTATCGAAGTTGTGCGTCTGACCAGTGTTTATAGTTCTTTCTCAATAAATTCTCCTATTAGTTGTATTTCTTGTTCGGTAAGCATACCTGCTTGTGCCCACATAGTGCTAGACATAGTTCCAACTTGACCTCTATTCTTGTAAGTAGTTAGTCGGTCAGTTATATAGTCCTTAGTCTGTCCTGCTAACATAGGGAAAGTTGCTAGACCTTCTCCTTGTTGTCCGTGACATGCAGCACAACCTGCCCATAATCCACGAATAGACGAGAATTCATCAGTGGCGTTCACTGCTTGTTTTCTTTGTTCTATCTGTGCTGGAGTACCAAACTCTGCTACATATTGCTCGTAACATTCGCCAGTGCAACCATGGACTCTCTCATAACCCTTGTATTCTAAGTTTGAGTATGTCCATGATATAAGTGAGAACATTACGACTACTATTGTTATTATATAAAACTTCATGCTTCCTTGTCTAAATCCCAAGTAACTTTGTTAGGTTTTCTTGGAAAGAGTTTGCTTTTTCTTCTGTCGTCATACGCATTTTTTAACCATCTTGCACCATCTCTTTCTGCATCTTTGAAGATTGCATAAGTCATAGCAAGTGGTATTAAAACTGCGAAATGAACTATAAGACTAGTTATTGTATTATACCCTAACCAACCCATATAGAAAGTAGCAAAAAACCCAAAGTAAACTGACCACATGGTAAATAATACTAGCATGAAGTAAGTTTGCAGACTTGGGTCTGGTATGTATTTCAAAGGATTATATCTGGCGTCCATTATTAGAGCCCAGCACTCGTAAATCCATAGTCCTGTTTTTATTACTAATTTTTTCATATAATATATTATATCCGATTTTTGACCTGATGTCAAGAACTATTTTTAGGTAGTGTTAAATAGTTCTTGACAGATGGTAAAAATTTTGCTATAATATATGTATGATTATTAAAGGTAGTTTAAATTATGACCGACATGGTCGCAAGATTAAAAGAAAGACAAGAAAGACGGATTCGTCTAGTCGGTCGAGGACACCACCCTTTCACGGTGGCAACACGGGTTCGAATCCCGTATCCGTCTCCAAGAAAAGTAAGACTTCGAAAATACCTTCTGCCCCTATTGGTAAATATAAACCACCAGTAGATAACAGTTGGAAAGTAGAAGCATCGAAACAGTACACGGTAGCACCTGCGTATAACAAGGGCGCATACCAAGTTATCCCTAAGGGAGATATAAAACATATAGGAAAATAGCATGAACGAAAACGATTTAGCATATTTAATATTTTTAATTATTGCCGTAAGTATGAGTTATCAAGCAGGTAGACATCTTGGCATATCGCACACCATCGATTATTTGCAGGAAAAAGGCATTATAGAACTAGATGATTGAAAATAGTTCTTGACTTTATCCCCCAAATTTGTTATAATATAATCAAATAAGTAATAAAACTTATTTAAGCGCTTTGACCGAAAGGCAAAGTATAATTATATCGTAAAGAGTAATTTGGAGGAAATAAAAAATGACGATTGATATTAGTAAATTTTGGCTTGGTATGGATAGGGAATTTCTACCGACTTATACAGAAAGTAGTTATCCCAGATATAACATAATCGAAAGTGGAGGCAATTATCGTATTGAGATTGCACTGCCAGGTTGGAAGAAAAATGAACTGGAGGTCATCATAGATGGCGAAGAACTTCAGTTAAAGGGTAAAAAAGAACAGAAACTAGTCGGAGATGAGCATTTTGTTCATCAAGGATTAAGTCTAAAGTCTTTTGAACGAAGATTTATTCTTAATGGCGACTTACAAGTAGATGCAGTAAATCTACAAGATGGACTATTAACAATTGCTTTGTCTAGAACTCCGAACTCTAAGAGGAAAAAATTGGAGATTGAATAATGACCGCATGGGTTAGAAAAATGAGACAAAGTATTGAAGTTAATAAAGTAGAGTTCACACAGCACGACCTCGACAATATAGTATCGTTAACGATGCTATGTCTTTGTGGAGGGTTTATATTGTTGGCACTTGAACCTATTATATAGACTATATACTATGTTGGGGTGTGGGAGTGCAATGCTCCCTCACTTCTTACAGGAGAAACAGATGAAGATTTCAAACAATGGATTACAATTAATTAAACACTTCGAGGGCTTAGTGCTAAAAGCATATAAGTGCCCTGCTGGTGTATGGACAATCGGGTATGGACATACCAAAGATGTGCAGCCAGGAGATGAATGGAGTGAATCACACGCAGACCACATGCTCGAAGTAGAGATGGAAGAGTATGAAGGTTATATCAACAATAGCGTAACAGCACCAATCAATCAAGACCAGTTCGATGCCCTAGTAAGTTGGGTATATAATTTAGGTGGAGGAAACCTAAAGGCGTCTACAATGTTAAAAGTATTAAACGCTGGTCAGTATGAAGAAGTACCTGCACAGATGATGAGATGGAATAAAGCAGGTGGTAAAGTTCTAGAAGGACTTACTCGTAGACGACAAGCAGAAGCAAATCTTTTCATGGGCAAGGAATGGAAAGAGTAAAAGAATTTTTTAAAAAATTATGGGAGATTGTAAAACAATTTTTTATAGATTTATACTTAAGTATTAAGTATTACCTCTTCCCTCGTTATAAACTGTTAGTAAGTTATAATCAGACTTGGGGAGACGCAGACGATAAAGAATATATCGTCAAGAAGTTTCATAAGAAACAGGAGAAGTATTTGAAGTTCATAACTGATGATGATGAATTAGTAGAAATTCGTGGAGCAGATGGACTTAATTACAGGATAGAACAATTATGAATCAATTTTTAATAGGAATCATTTTGATTTTAGGACTGGGTGGATATTGGTTATACCAAGAAAATGTTACACTCAAAGCAAATAACATAGCACTAGAGGGAGCAATCGCTACCCAACAAGAAGCAATGGATACAATGAAAAATGATTTTACACTGCAAACACAGCAGTTAAATGATATGACGAAGAAAAGTCAGGCAGCCCAAAGAGAACTTAATAGATATTCAGAGTTTATAAGAAACTATGAATTAAGTGCAAAAATAATGGGTGACCCAGTAGATATGCAGAGGAAAATAAATAATGGTACAAAACACATTATGGAAGACATCGAGAAACTCAGCGTTGTTGTTGATGACCTTGATGATGGGCTCCAGTTGCAGCCTAATTCCAACTAAACAGATAGAAGTAGTAGCAAAACCAATGGAAAGGCAGATAGTTCAACCTATCATGCCTCGTGAAATAGATTTAAAAGAAGTCAGGTGGTTAACCATAACACCAGAGAACTATGAAGAACAGTTTGCAGTTATAGAAGCACAAGAGGGAGAGTTGGTATTTCTTGCAATGACCATACCAGATTATGAAATTATGGCATACAATATGCAAGAGTTGAAAAGATACATTACAGAACTCAAAGATGTGGTAGTATATTACCGAGAGGTTACCACAGCGGATTTATCAAATGAAAGCAATACCAATAAGTAATATTCTAATGATTGAAAAGTTAGATGGATTGGCACAGGCATTACTTGCTTGTCCCCATACTTTTCAAGATACACCTGACCCAGACTGCACATTTGCATCTTTGAGAAGGTTATTAAAAGGAACAGACAGTCACAACGGTGGCCCATTAACTTTTAATTATAGTGACTATACATACAGACAGTTTAAGTCCTTGCCTTGGTCACAGAAAGGAACACATACACAATTAACAAGACAGTTACCAGACTTTGCAACTAGAAAAGGAGCAGTGCTAGGTTCGATTAAAATGCACATTCCTGGAGCAGAAACAGATATGTGGTATTATGATACGATAGCAGTATACAAACCAAGAAGAGGATTCTGTGGTTGGTATAATGGAAGTTATAATCCATCACATTGTTTTAGATTTATATACAACTGTGACAAAGGATTTACTACTATGGTAAGAAATGGTAGAAAACTTCATGTAGAAGACCAGCAAGATACAGTAAATAATATTAATTGGACTTGTCTTTACGGAGCAATGGACGGCAATACTTGGGTAGCAGATAGAAACTCAGGACAGAAACCAAGAGTTGTTATAGATATAAGAGTGCCAATTAAATATAAACCACAAGCAGAAGTATTTGAAAAGTTTCTGAGACAAACATAATGTTAGGAAAGTTTTGGGATATGTTGCAATGGCGGCGAGTTATGCAACAACATTCAGACTGGTTTGAAAAGCATGAACCAGCACAAGCACGCTTTGAAGAAAATGAAGAGTGGTTAGAAGAATTAGAAGAAAGGGTTGACGAACTAGAGCAGATTGCTCACCCAGCGAAGGATATAGAGAAGTTCGAAAGTTACCCTCGATTATTAGAAACAATTAGACAATTAGCAAGGGAGGAGATTGACAAGAATACTGCAGAGTCAAACAAGGATAGTTAGTGCTTTCCTTCTTGGCGAAGAGTTGACCAAAGCAGACTACGCTGTAACAGGCGTGGCAACGGATATCATCGCTCCTCATGTCAAAGAAAGAGAACATCTAAAAGGATTCGCTGAACTCTCAGCAGACTTAGAATCTAACGGAATGATAAATCCTATCATTCTCCTACCAAATACAGAACACAATTATGAGATGGCAAGTAGAGGAGTCATCAAAGATTTACTATGCGAGTATGACCCAAGGAAATTAGTCCTAGCATATAGTGGAAACCAGAGGTTAGAAATAGCAAAACAGATGGAAATAGATGTTATAGATAGTATTCTTTGTGAAGATGTCAGATGGGCACACGCTATCTCACTACAACTGAACGGAGAGTTACAAAATGAAACTGAAATGGTCAGTACACAAGGATAGTGATTATTGTTTATGTGTGCCTAACTTTTTATCTGATGATGAAATTAAATATTTTAGGACAATAAATAAAGACCAAGAGTTTTTACGAGCAGGAACTAGACACAGTGGATATAATCCTAACATAAGAAATACTTGGCGTAAACATCAAGTTAAGTTTCCATATTGGGATAGACTGATGAAGATAGTAGATGAATATAACTTTGTTAGCGGATATAATTTTGATATATCACATGATAGAAAACATGGCGAAGTTAATCATTTACTCTATAATCAAGCAGGAGACCACTTTATTGCGCATAGAGACCATAGACTAAGACTAGAAAGTATCACAAAGAAAGAAATGATACGAAAGATTAGTTGTACAATACAAATGACAGATGGTCATGAGTATGAAGGAAGTGACCTAGAAGTAGTTGAGAGTATGTCAGTTGCTGATGCGTATAGTAATTATCCTCTTTTACCTGACTTCTTAAAAAGAAATGCAGAAAAATTTAGACACAAGTTCCCTGAACTAAGAGATAAAGGAACACTAGTAATGTTTACGAGTATTCACGAACATACAGTTACACCTTTGATATCAGGGGCGAGAGAATCAATAGTAGTGTTTGTAAGAGGAAAAGCGCATGCATATTAAGAAGTTCGTACATGATACGATAGTATATATGAATCCAGAGACTGAGTGGAGATATCCACGCGCAAACTCATACTTATTATATGAGTATAGACATGATGGTAATCATTATGCTACTGACTTTCCACACTTCAAAAGAATGAGAAAGTTTATTTTTGATAGCGCATTGAAAAACGCTAAATATTATAAAGACCATGATTCATCAATAATAGCACATTGTAGTATAGTAGAACACAATGAGAAATCATTTGCAGTTCCAATGCGACACATGGCACATGCTTACTATTTTATAAATCCAGTCAAAGGCATAGTAAGTAGTAAGAAAGATGATTTAAGAAAACATCAAGCATACCATGATTTAAGATTTAAATCTACTGATAAAATAGATATAGATAAGTTTGTACAAACTGAGAAGTGGTATCACTTCCCTGCTGAGCATAATTCAGTAGTATATCCTAACCCTGATAGTAGATACATTTATGTGGAGTATGTCGTATGAGTATTAGGTTATTTATCGGAACATCAAACATAGAAGATAATTGGATAGAGAAAAATTACTTATACTCTTTGTTTCAAAACTCAAACGAAGATTTTGAAGTTACATTCTTACGACCAAAAAAGTTTCCAAAGTGGAATACTTTTGGTTGGGGTACGCCATTTACTTGCTACAGGTATGCAATCCCAGAGATATGTAATTATAAAGGTAGAGCAATCTATACTGATGTAGACATGATAAATTTTAGAAATATGAAACATCTATGGGACACAGACCTTTGTGGCAAACCATTTGGTATGTGTTGGGACGCACTACAAGACAACGGAGTTAAATGGAGAGATACCAAACTAGAGAGAGGTTGGTGGTGTGATTCGGTTATGGTCATTGATAATGAGAAGTGTAAAGGAATTGTGCCAAGCACAGAAGAAATCGCAAAAGCAAAGTCTACATGGAAGTGGATATTTATGGAAGATTACTTAGGTTCTCCTCGCAAAGAGAAAGGTAAAGAGTTTGTGCATACACTAAACCCTAGATGGAATAGTTTTGACGGAAAGAATGCATCAGTTTATGTAGATGGTAATTCTGACTTACAACCAGACTTTTCACTAGAGGAGATATGGCAGTTACATTTAACATCTTTGAGTTACCAACCATGGCACCCAAAGTATAATCCTCATAGCAAGGCAAACTACAAAAGAAAAGATATAGCAGAGCACTTGTGGAAACTAAATGAGAAAACAACAATGATAGCAAAGTCACATGAATTTTAATGAATTAATATATCCTATGACTAGAAAGACCTTTTATGAAGAAGTAAAAGGTAAACGCTATCATGTATGGAAGTCTAAAGATAATAGATTTAAAGATTATTTTAGTTGGACAGAATTAGACAACTATTTGAATCAGATAAATATTGGAGCGTGGGATAGAACTCCTCAGTTACAGATTATTCTACCAGATGGAAATAAATGGTGTAAAAAGAAATCACCAGAAAAGAAAAGTAGAAAAGAAATTTTTAAACTTTGGAACGAAGGCTGTACATTTATACTAACATTAAGTGAGTTTCTAAATGAGAATCTTTGGAAACAATGTCAAGAGTTCGAAAGAGAGTACGGAGTAGGACAGGCAAATTTGTATTGCAGTAAGAAAGCAGACGCACATTGTTTTCCTACCCATGCCGATAGCACGGATAATTTTTTATTTCATGTTAGAGGCGAT
>Ga0114932_10003952_pt1 | contig 14141 bp, 15 predicted proteins | sample 2SBtaG_2_FD_87286 | JGI IMG/M metagenome (GOLD analysis project Ga0114932, IMG submission 87286) | Deep subsurface microbial communities from Kolumbo volcano to uncover new lineages of life (NeLLi) - 2SBTROV12_ACTIVE470 metaG | ecosystem: Environmental > Aquatic > Marine > Volcanic ...
TGGGCACGCTGGTCGGCGTCCTCGGAGCGATCGCCTCGGCCGGCGTCGTGATGGTCGGGGCTGACCGCCGTCGCCTCTACGGCATCGGCTGACCCGCGCCGTCGGGCAGCCCACGAGTAGATTCGGGCGCCATGGCGCCCTCAGCAGGAACGCGGCCCGTGTCCGAGAACGAGGCGGGTCACGTGTGCCTGACCTTCGACTTCGACGGTCCGTCGCTGTGGATTCAACGGCGTCAGACGACTCCCGCGCCGATCTCTCGCGGCGAGTTCGGCGCCGTCGCCGTCCCCCGGATCCTCAAGCTGCTGGCCCGTCACGAGATCCCGAGCACCTTCTTCATCCCCGGCCACACGATCGACACGTATCCCGACGTGTGTCGGATGATCGTGGACCACGGCTGTGAGGTCGGCCTTCACGGATACACCCACGAGTACAACCCGCGTCTGTCCGCCGATGACGAACGCTCGATCATGGAGCGGACCTACCGTCAGGTCGAGGACCTCACCGGGGCGCCGCCGCAGGGTTACCGGGCCCCGTCCGGCGACATCTCCGCGCGCACGCTCGACCTGCTGCTGGAGTACGAGCTCAGCTACGACTCGTCGCTCATGGGCCACGACTACGCGCCCTACTGGGTGCGCTCGGGCGACGAGTACGCCGACGACGGCCCCGTGCAGTTCGGCGCCGAGACCGACCTCGTGGAGTTGCCGTTCAGCTGGCACCTCGACGACTACGTCCACCTCGAGTTCGTCACGTTCAAGAACTCGATCCTGCCGGGATTGCAGAATCCCGCGTCGATGTTCGACAGCTTTCTCGCCGACGTGCGATGGATGGCACGGGAGGTACGCCACGGCGTGTGCACCGTCACCTTCCATCCCCAGGCCATCGGCCGTGGGGGCCGGCTCGACGCCATGGAGAGCTGGATCGAGCAGATGACCGAGCTTGGAGTCGCATACGCGCGCATGTGCGACATCGCGGCGGCCTGGCGCACGGGTCAACCATTCGGGGTCGAGGACGCGGCCGCTCCTTGAGCGCGACGCCGCAAGAGGAGAAAGAGGGGGAACCATGAACGTCGAACAGGAGCAGACAGGGGGCGTGCTCGCCGGCTACCGGGTGGTCGAGCTCGCGATGTGGGTCGCTGGGCCCTCGGCAGGCGGCTTGATGGCCGACTGGGGCGCGGATGTCATCAAGGTCGAGACGGCGGGCGGCGACCCCCAGCGCAACATCTTGGGGGCCCTCGGATACGGCGACCTCCCGGTCCCGGGCTTCACTCTGGACAACCGGGGAAAGCGATCGGTCGTCCTCGATCTCACCACCGACGAGGGCCGCGAAGCCATGGAGGCGCTGCTCGCGACGGCCGACGTGTACCTCACCAACATGCGTCCCCAGTCGCTCGAGGCCATCGGCCTCGCGCCAGAGCAGGTACACGAACGCCATCCGGGCCTCGTGGTCACGACCATCACCGGCTATGGGCTCGACGGTGACGAGGCGTGGCGTCCCGGCTACGACATCGGCGCGTTCTGGGCCCGTGGCGGAATCGCGCGCGACCTCGTAGGTCGCGAAGAGGCGCCCGTGCCGGTGCGCGGCGGCCTGGGCGATCACTTCACGGGCATGACAGCAGTGGCAGGAACGATGGCCGCGCTCCTCGAACGCACGGCGAGCGGCGCAGGCCGGATCGTCGAGTCCTCGCTCCTACGCACCGGAGTGTGGGCGATCGGACACCAGATCGTCATTCAGGAAGAGTTCGGCCGGCTGCAATCGGCGCGCCCGAGGGAGCGGAGCCCTGCCCCGATGGTCAACAGCTACCAGGCCGGTGACGGCAAGTGGTTCTGGCTGATTGCGCTCGAGGCGGACCGGCACTATCCGGCCCTCCTCGCCGCCATCGAGCGGCCCGACCTCGCCGAGGACCAGCGGTTCGTGGATGCGAAGTCGCGCAAGGACAACGCCGAAGCGTTCATAGCGACGCTCGATGAGGCTTTCGCTTCGGCGCCGATGAAGCACTGGGCCGAACGTTTCGATGCACACGACGTGTGGTGGTCACCAGCCAACTCCATCGCCGAGGTTCTCGAGGATCAGCAGGTCCACGATTCGGGTGGCTTCGTCGAGGTCGCGATGGGCGACGCGGACCCGGTCCGTTCGGTCAACTCCCCGATCACCTTCCGCGATCAGCCCCTGCGCTCGACGCCCGCCGCGCCGGCGGTGGGGCAGCACACCGACGAGGTGTTTCGCGAGCTCGGCCTCGACCGCTGAGTCAGTCGGTGCCCGACTCGAGCAGAGCCTTGAGCGTGACGTAGTCACTCTGAACGCTCTTGCGCAGCATGCCCTTCAGCAACGGGCCGAGGACGCGCATCGCCAGCGGCGGCTTTCCCCGCACGGTGGCCGTGACGCGGCACGATTGGGGCGAGACGGGTTCGACAACGCGCGTGACGTCGATCGGCATGTTGCCCGAGGTCGTGACGATGCGAATACGTCGACCAGCCTCGTACTCGGTCACCTCGAACGACGAGGTGATGGTGGTGCCGAGGAACTTTGCTTCCTGGTCATAGGTCGAACCAACAGCGATGGGCGGCTGACTCGTCCAGGTGCAGACCACCTGACCTCGCTGCCAGTTCGGGTTGTTCGACATGTCGGCGACGTAGTCGAAGACCTCGGCCGCCGGCCGCTCGATCTCGATCGAAGCCGTGGTCTCCATCACGGGAACGGCGTGTTCTGCCACACGAAGAACTGCCACCGTCCGCCGTCTCGGACCCAGACCGAGCTGAATCGGCTGTTGACGGTGATCTGCCGCCCACCGGCCTCGACGCTGAATTGTGCGGATCCCGTGATAACCGCGGTGTCCCCCACCTCGGTGCACCGCACGTCGTCACGCTCGACAGCGAGATACTTCACCACGCCGTTCGCGAGATTGGAGATGTAGCTCTCCTTGGTGTCGACGAGAGCGTTGGAGTGGGTGTAGCTGAGCTGTGGGTGGAACAGCTCCTCGATCGCATCGAGATCACTCGCGATCAGGGCGTGCCACCTCCGTTCTTCGAGTTGGATCACGTCGCTGGCCATGCGCCGGACACTAGCTGTTGCCCGCCAGGACATCGCTCCGGTGCCGGCGCAGCCGGGTGGCGTCAGGAACGCACCTCGGTGAGGACGAGCGCCCAATCGCCGCCCGCCGGGCGGTTGGGAAGCCGAAGGGCCCCGGCCGCGTCGGCCGACACGAAACCGCCGTCTGCCACTACGCCCGTGCGCGGATCGAACCACGTGACGCTCCACGAGCGAGCGGCGAGTGACACATCGGTCGCGACCACCTCATCGTCCGCCGCGAGCCACTCGCCGAAGAACGCCACGAGTTCGCTCCCGTCACCGACCGCCGCGAGATGTGGGTCCGTGCGACCGTCCACGTAGTCGATCCCGGGTGTGCTCAGCCACCCTCGCCGCGGTACGAGCTCCCACCATTCACCGACGACGTCCTCATAGAACGCGCGCGACAAACCGACCTGGGTGGACGACGGGTGCGCCATGACGTCCCACCACACGCGCACGAATGCTTCGTCTCTCAGCTGCGGGTAGTCCTCCGCGCTGCCACCGGCGTACATGTTCCAGATGCCCACCGCGCCATAGATGTGGCCGAACGCCCCGTTGAGTAGGGGCACATACGCCTGCCACCGCAGCTGGGCATCCGTCGGCGGAGTCCGTCGGTCGGCGTTCTCGAGGTAGAAGCCTTCGGCATGCAGGACCGGTTTGCGGGGCAGGAGCGCTGCGTTCTCGGTCACGCGCTGGGGGTTGTGTTGGAGCCGGTCCACATCGTGACCCGACTGGATCGAGTTCACGTCGAGCCACGCCGTGTCGTGGAACTCACCCGCGCTGGACTGCCGCCCGGCGCCGGGGTGGCTGAACTCCCATTCGAATGAGCTCGACGGGTGAACCGTCAACGGATGGTCGTGCGCGTTGCTGCGCGCGATGACGGTGCCGTAGTTGTTCCAATCGCTGAACGTCCACTCGACGCCGAATTCGTCGTATCCGTACTGGTACTCCCCAGACAGCGAGAACACCTGTGGGAGCCATCCATAGCGCGCCATCACGTACCGGCCGAGATTCATGGCCCATCCGGGACTCGTGCCGTCGTTGGGCAACTGACCCACCAACCAGCTGACGTTGGCGTAGGAGACGAGCCCCCGCTCCCAGATCAGCTCCATGCGTCGATCGAGCTGGCGGAAGTGGTCGGGGTTGAGGCATGTGTAGTTGCCGTTGCCGCGGCCGTCGCCGGAGTTGCACGGAAATGGAAAGCCGCCCTCGTTGGCGTTGTGGATGTCGAACATCTCCAGGCCCAGAACGGTGAAGCCCTTGGCAACTCGGTCGTCGAAGTAGTCGGCGCAGCTCAGCCCTCCCGTCGAGGCGGAGGCTTCGAGCGGGCACCGAGTGCTGTTGAACCACCAGGCGGTATCGCCCAGCCAGAAGAACGGGTCGCCGCTCGCTCGCTCGAGTCGGACACCGTCGGCGCTCACCCGAAGGTGGCCCTCGAAGTTGGCGTTCTGGAGCAACTGCTCGGCGGTCGGCGCGATCACCGCGAGATCCCCGGTCTGACCGTCGAGCACCGGGTCCTGCGACGTGCTGCGCCAGGACCATTGCCCCGGCACGGACGGCGCGAAGCGCACGCGCCAGACGCGGCCGCCGTCCCAGAAGGCGTCGACCTGCAGTTCCATCGCGGTCGCCGGGTGTTCGAACGTCACGACCAGCGGGTAGTCGGACCATGCGAAGTCCTGTGACGCTTCGAAGAAGAGCTCGACCGGCTGCCACTGGGTCACGAGCTCACCGCGCAGGACGGGCGCCTGCGGTGCGCTGTCGGGCACGGCAGTCGGCACGGTGGCGGGAGGCACCGTGGCAGGAGGCACCGCGGCGTCGCCCGCCTCGGCGGGATCAGCGGAAGCTGCAGGGGCGGGGGTGCCATCCAACGGCGTCGCTGCGTCGGAGCCGGGTTCGGTCGCTGTCGTCGGCCGGTCGCTGGCCGCATCTCGTCGGGACACGAGGGCGGCAGTGGCAATCGCGAGCACGACGGCGAGCGCTGCGACCGCCGCAGTGACGATCGGCACCAGCGAGGTGCGAGATCGGCGTCGGTGGCGACGCATCACTCGGTCCGGTCGGTGGCGATCCTCCATGGATGTCCGCTCCTCTACACCGGTGCGATCGCCACGACGGGCGTGTCGGGAGGGGTGGCGCCGAAGCCGGACTCGTAGTTCCACGCCGGGTTGTAGCCGGCTGCGGCGTCGACCAGGGTCACTGGGCTCTGCGCCGTCGTCTGCCCGGCCACGAAGCCAGGAAGCTGTGCGTTCACTGCGTCGATCCCGGGCTGGAACGCACCTCCGCTGCGCGATCCGACGAGATCGATGGGTGTCCCGGCTCCCGTGACCTCGTCCCAGAAGTACTTGCGGTAGCTCGGTACGCCGTCGCTGCCGATGATTCCCTCGGTGATGGAGTCTCCGAGCGGCATGACGCGCACCGCCGAAGCGGCACCGGCTGGGCCACCGGCACCACCGTCCAGTCGAAACACCGCGGCGAGCAGCACCGCGGAGAGTGCAACTCTCAGCCATCGTCGGCCCATCGAGTGACCGAGGCTAGTGGACCGCTCGTTCGAAGTGAGAGCGCCCAACCCGCGCGTTAGACGAACGCGAACGGTTCGAGTGTCTCTTGGGCATGCTTGCGGAAGTCGTGCCATTGCCGACCGCCGTAGTACGCGAGGCTCCCTGGCTCCGCATCACCGTGCCCGTTGTAGTACGAGAGACAGTCGCGGAGCGGCGCCGTCAAGATGTCGGCCTGGCGGCAGTGCTCGGCGTACTCCTGCTCGGGCTCCTCTTGGATGTCGACGACCCGATGGCCGCCGTCGCGCATGGTCTCGAGGATCCACACGACGTAGTCGCCGTGGGTGTCGATCGCGTCGGTGAAGTTGAAGCTTCCACCGCCACCCTGTGGGCCGGTCATGATGAAAAGGTTCGGGAATCCGTTGCTGTGGATGCCGAGGAACGTCTTGGTGCCCTCGGTTGCCCACTTGTCGGACAGGGTCTGCCCGCCGCGACCGGTGACCATGTTGAACGTCGACGTCGCCATCCACTGGAAGCCGGTCGCATAGATCAGCACGTCGACCGGGTATTCGGTTCCGTCGTGGACCACTCCGCGCTCGTTGATGCTGCTGACACCCATCGGAGCAGTGTCCACGAGATGGACGTGGGGCATGTTGAAAGCGGGGAGATACTCGTCGTGGAAGGTGGGGCGCTTGCAGCCGTAGGGGTAGTACGGCTTGAGCGCCTCGGCTGTGGCCGGATCCTCGATGATCTGGTCCACGCGGGCCCGGATCTGCTCCATGATCCGGAAGTTGGTGTTGAGCTGCTTCTGCACCCGCTCTGCTGGCGAGATCTTGCCAGCGTGCTGCTTGCGTTCCTTGAAGTCCTCGACCTTGCCCGCGAGGTAATCGTCGTTGGCCTTGATGGCGGTACGTCCCTCCGAGATCCGTGAGAACCGCTTGCGCCTGGCTCGAGCCCACCCCGGTTCCTTGCTCCACTCGGCGTACTCGTCCTCGCTCGTCTCGCGCTGATCGCGCACATCGATCGTGGAGGGAGTGCGCTGGAACACGTACAGCTCCGACACGATCTTGGCGAGCTCGGGGACCGCCTGCACGGCTGTGGCGCCGGTCCCGATGATGCCGACCCGCTTGCCGGCGAGGTCGACGTCGTAGTTCCAGCGTGACGTGTGGAACGACTCGCCCTCGAAGGACGCCATGCCATCGATCCGCGCCAGCTTGGGGGTGGTGAGGATGCCGTTGGCGAGGATCACGTACCGAGCGCGCATCGCATCGCCGCGGTCGGTGCGCACCGTCCACCGACCCGAGTCCTCGTCCCAATCCGAACGCTCGACGGTGGTGTGAAAGAGGCAGCGGTCATAGAAGCTGAACTTCTCCGCCATCTTCTGGCAGTACTCGAAGATCTCGAATCCGCTGCAGAACTTCATCGACGGCACGTAGTCCATCTCCTCGAGGAGAGGGAGGTAGCTGTAGGACTCCACGTCGCAGGCGATGCCGGGGTAGCGGTTCCAGTACCAGGTGCCGCCGACATCGCCGCCCTTCTCGCAGAAGCGGACGTCGGTGAAGCCGGCTTGGCTCAGCTTGTACCAGAGCAAGAGACCGGCGAACCCGGCGCCGACGACGAGGACGTCGCACTCGTCGGTGAGCGTCTCACGCTCGATCGGCGGCTCGGAGTAGACGTCCTCGAGGTACTTGGCGAACTCGCCCTCCATCGCCATGTAGTCGGCAGCCCCGCGCCGGGCTTCTTTGTAGTCGCGGTACTTCGCCTGCTCCTCGGCGTTGAAAGCTGCCCCCGCGGGCGGCTCGGGGAGGGTCTTCAGCGTTTCGTCCTCGAGCACGCCGTAGCCGCCGCCCTGGATCCGGTCCGAGGCCTTGGCCGCCCTCGTGTCGAATCTCTTCACACCGGTCTCGGGATCGGTGCTGATCGCAGTTCTCACCATGTGGGTCCCCTTGCACGTACGCCCCATGACTCTATTCGGCCGACCCCGGTCACCGCCGGAGCCGGCCGTCGCCAGTCGGGTTCGGCGATCGTCCAAGAGCGAGTTCCCCTACGCTCCGTCGATGGCCAGCAACAATCCCATGTCACCCGTCTACGAGCTCATTCCCAAGCTCGGCGAGCTCCGCGACGAAGTCCTGTTCGGCGACGTGTGGGAGGGTCCCGAGCTCTCCAAGCGAGACCGCAGCCTCATCACCGTGGCCGCGCTCGCGGCGCTCTATCGCACCGACGAACTCAAGCTCCACATGCAACGGGCGCTCGACAACGGCGTCACGGCAGAGGAACTGAAGGGCCTCATCACCCACATCGCGTTCTATGCCGGATGGCCGAACGCGGTGAACGCGGGCCGCGTGGCGCTCGACGTTCTCCCTGGAGAGTGACGGCCCACCGATGGGAGTGGACGACATGACGGCGACGAGCGACGCGCAGACGGTCGGCTTCATCGGCCTCGGCACCATGGGCTCGTCCATGGCGCAGAACCTGATCGAGGCGGGGCACGATCTCGTCGTCCATGACGTTCTGCCGCAGGCGGCCGAACAGCACCTCGCTGCTGGGGCGCGTTGGGCAGAGGGACCAGATGCCGTAGCTGCCGCCGCCGACGTGGTGCTGCTCTCGCTCCCCGGTCCCGTCGAGGTGCGGCAGGTTCTGACCGGACCCGATGGGATCGCTGCCGGCGCAGCGAGGGGCCTCGCTGTCCTCGACCTGAGCACCAACTCCCCGACTGTTGTGCGGGAGCTGTCGGAGGAGCTCGCCGACGCTGGTGTCGATCTTCTCGACGCGCCCGTGAGCGGTGGGCCCGAGGGGGCGAGGACGGCCCGACTCGCGATCTGGGTCGGCGGAGAACGTCCCGTGTTCGATCGGTGGCGCCACGTGCTCGAGTCCTTCAGCGACGAACCCCGCTACGTCGGCCCCATCGGCGCCGGATCGGTGGCCAAGCTGGTGCACAACCTCAGCGGCTACATGATCCAGACCGCACTGGCCGAAGCGCTGACCGTCGGCGTGAAGGCCGGGGTTCCCGCTGACGAGTTGTGGGAAGCGATCCGCCACGGTGCGCACGGCCGGAGGCGAACGTTCGACATGCTCGGCCGCAACTTCCTCCCCGGGCGATTCGACCCGCCGGACTTCGCGCTCGAGTTGGCGCACAAGGACGTCTCACTGGCGTGCGAGCTCGGGCGCGACGTGGGCGTCCCGCTGCGCATCGCCAACCTCACCCTGCAGGAGATGACCGAGGCGCTCAACCGCGGCTGGGCGACACGCGACTCGCGTTCGGCGATGTTGCTGCAGGAAGAGCGGGCGGGTGTCGAGGTGCGGGTGAGCCCGGAGCGGATCGCGGAGATCCTCGAGGGCTGACACCACAATTACGCTGGCGGGCATGGCTCACCTCGAACGGATTCCCCACGATGCTCCGCTCGAGTTGATGCTCGAAGCATTCACCCGCGACGGCGGGCTCATCGTGGAAGCAATGGTGCCTCGCAGCACGATCGACACTCTTCGCTCGGCGGCTGACGCCCACGCCGCTGACGTCGAACCAGGCAGCGCGACCCAGGGCCTCGGCGAGGACGGCAAGGGTTTCGTGGGCGCACGCACCATCCGCTTCTCGAGCCTCGGCCTCATGAGCCCGGCGTTCTTCCAGCTGCTCGACAACCCGGTGTTCGAGTCGATCGCCGACGCGGTGCTGCTCCCCCATTGCGGGTCCTACTGGGTCAACACCGGCCAGGTCATGTACATCAACCCCGGCGAGCCGGCCCAGGTCCTGCACCGGGACGCCAACAACTGGTGGCAGTTCGTGAGTCGCACCTGGCCCGACACCCCTGAGATCACGGTCAGCTCCATGATCGGCCTCGACGAGGTCACCGAGGAGCTGGGCGCGACCCGGGTGGTCCCCGGCAGCCACACCTGGGAGACGCTGCGACGCAACGAGGGCGGAGCCGATGGCGCTTCGGTCGAGTCGGTCCCGGCCGAGCTCGGGCCTGGCGACGCGCTGGTCTACTCGGGCTATGTCCTCCACGGCGGAGGCGCGAACCAGACGGACCGCGTTCGGCGGGCGATACACCTCAGCTTCGTGGCGGGGTGGCTCACGCCCGAGGAGTCGAGCCCACTCGACTTCAGCGACGAGGATCTCGCCGGCCAATCCGCCCGCGTCCAACGACTGCTCGGCCACCGTTCGTACGATCCGCGGCCCCACGTCGGGGGCGGGCTGTGGCTCCGCAACGTCAAGTCGATCGAGGAGACACAGCCGCTCTACTCCTGAGCGGTGGCCGAGAAGGGTTCAGCGGCCCTTCCACTGCGGCGAGCGCTTCTCCGCGAAGGCTCGCGTTCCCTCCACGCTGTCCTCGGTGGTGGCGAGCAGGCGGAAGAGGTGCGACTCCAGCCGGAGGCCCTCCTCGAGGGGAAGGCTCAACCCCTGCATCGCGGCCTGCTTGATCGCACGCACTGCGAGAGGTCCAGCATCGAGCAGCTTGCGCGCCATCTCCTCAGCGGTCCCCATGAGATCGCCGAGCGGCACCACCTTGTTGACCAAGCCGAGTCGGTGAGCCTCGTGAGCGTCGATCCGCTCGCCGGTGTAGAGCATCCACAACGCGTGACCGAGGGGAATCGTGCGGGGCAACCGTTGGGTGCCTCCACCGCCAGGGAGCAGGCCGAGGAGTACCTCGCCGAGGCCGAACTGCGCGTTCTCCGAAGCGACACGGAAGTCACAGCCCAGCGCTTGCTCGAGGCCACCGCCGTTGCAGTGACCGTTGACCGCAGCGATGATCGGCTTCCAGATCTCGAGACCACGCATCAGATCGCCTCGGCCGGCGGCAGCGAAGGCATCGGCCGGCTCTGGCGCCGACGTGAAGTTCTGCTTGATGTCGCTCCCCGCGCAGAAGGCCTTGTCGCCCGCGCCGGTGAGGATTGCGACCCACGCATCGTCGTTGTGAGCGAAGTCGGCCCACACCTCGGCGAGCCGGTCGTAGGTTTCGAAGTCGCACGCGTTGTACGCATGCGGTCGGTTGATCGTGACGTAGGCGACCCGATCGCGGATCTCGTAGATCACCTTCTCGTCGGAGTCGGGTGCGGCGTGAATGTTGCTTGCCAGCTCGCTCATCGACCCAGTCTGGTCGCCCATCCAGCACCGTGCGCCCGATTCGGCAAGGATCAGGCCATGAAGATCGGACTGTTCTCCTTCGTCGACACCACCGACAACCTCACGGCAATGGCCCGCGACGCCGCGGAGCAGGGCTTCGACAGCCTGTGGATCCCGCAGACGTTCGGGCTCGACACGCTGACGGCGATCGCTCTGGCCGGGTCTCAGGTGCCGGACATCACCTTCGCGACCGCTGTGGTGCCGACCTATCCGCGCCACCCGCAGATGCTGGCCCAGCAGGCGCTCACGGTGAACGCCGCGCTCGACGGTCGGCTCGTCCTCGGGATCGGTCCGTCGCACAAGCCGGTGGTCGAAGGGTCGTGGACATCAGCTTCGACAAGCCGATCCGTCACCTGCGCGAGTACCTCGAGATCCTGATGCCGCTGGTGCACGAGAAGAGCGTTCGGTATCAGGGCGAGACCCTCACGACCCGGGCGGACATCCAGGTCGAGGGGCCGGCCCCCAAGGTGATGATGTCGGCGCTCGGCCCTCAGCTGCTCAAGGTGACCGGTCGCCTGTGCGACGGCACGATCCTGTGGATGACCGGCCCCACGACGATCTCCGAGCACTCGGCGCCGGTGATGAAAGAGGCAGCCGAAGCAGCCGGCCGACCCGAGCCCGAGGTGGTCGCCGGATTCCCCGTCTGTGTCACCGACGGGTCGGACGAGCAGAACCGCGAGACCCGCGAGCGCGCTGCAAAGTCGTTCGCGATGTACGGCACCCTTCCCTCCTACCGGGCGATGCTCGATCGCGAGGGCTACGAGGGACCGGGGGACATCGCCATCATCGGTGGGGTGGGCGAGGTCGAGGACCGGATCGGCCAGCTCGCCGACGCCGGTGTCACGACGTTCGCCGCATCCGAGTTCGGCAGCAGAGATCAGAGGCCCGCCACGCGCGAGCTGCTGGTCTCGATGCTCTGATCGGCGACCGTAGGGTTCGCACATGACGCTCAAATTCGGACTGGCCTTCGCAGCGAGCATCGGGGGCCACCCCGACAGCGCGATCGAGGTAGCGCAGGTGGCCGAGGAGGCGGGCTTCGAGTCGGTCTGGGGTGGCGAGCACGTGATCTTCCCGTCCACGATCTACTCGGCGTATCCGTACTCGGCCGACGGCAAGGTTCCGGCGACTCCCGACACGCCGATCCCGGATCCACTGATCTGGCTCGCCTACGTCGCCGCGGCTGCTCCGACGGTCCGGTTGGGGACCTGCATCTTGATCCTGCCCCAGCGCAACCCGCTGGTGCTGGCCAAGGAGATCGCCACCCTCGACCATCTGAGTGGAGGTCGTGTGGAGCTGGGCATCGGCGTGGGCTGGTTGAAGGAGGAGTTCGAGGCTCTCGGCGTGCCATGGGAGCGTCGTGGAGCCCGGACCGACGAATACGTCGAGGCGCTCCGCACCCTGTGGGGCGATAGCCGAGTCGAGTTCCATGGCGAGTTCGTGGACTTCGAACCTGTGACCTGCACGCCACGGCCGCCGCAGGGCGCAGGTGTGCCGATCGTCGTCGGGGGCGACACCCCCGCTGCGATTCGCCGTGCGGCACGGCTGGCCGATGGCTACTTCCCCGGTGAGGGATCGCCTGAAAGGCTCGCCGGCTTGATCGCCGATCTCGCCGCGGAGTGCGAACGACAGGGGCGCGATCGCTCGGAGGTCGAGATCAACGCGACCTTCGGCGTGCAGATGGCCGACCCGGTCGCCGGCGCAGAGCAGATGGTCGAGCTCGGCGTGGGGCGGGCGATGGTGCCCGGTTTCTTCTTCGCCGGAGACGGAGGCCTCGATCGACTGCGAGAATTCGGCGAGAACGTGATCGGGAGCAGCTCATGACCCAGGAGATTCCCGCCGGCATCATCTCGGCCGACGGCCACGTGTGCGAACCGCCCAACTGCTACGTGGACTACATCGACCCCAAGTACCGCGACACCGCGCCGACGGTGGAGGAGATGGACGACGGAACCGAGGCATTCGTCGTCCCGGGAATGAAGCGGCCGGTGAAGCTCGGCTTCGTCGACGGCGCAGGTTTCGGTCCACGAGAGCGGAACAAGCGGGCCAAGACGATGCGTTTCGACGATGTCCGGCCTGCGGCGTACCTGGGTTCGGAGCGGCTTCCCTTCATGGACCAGGACGGCCTCGCGGCCGAGCTGATCTACGCGTCGATCGGGATGGGCCTCACGATGCACCGCGACGCGGAGTACAAGGACGCGTGCATGCGGGCGTACAACCGCTGGCTGCAGGCCATGTGCGCCGAGGCGCCGACCCGCATCTTCGGTCTCGCCCAGACGGCGGTGCTCAGCGTCGACGGGGCCATCGAGGACTTCACGGCAGCCAAGGAGATGGGAATGGTCGCCATGATGATGCCTGGCGACCCGATCCACGAGGACTACGACCATCCCGACTACGACCCTCTGTGGGAGTGCGCGGTCGACCTCGACTTGCCGATCTGTTTCCACATCCTCACCTCGCGGGCCGGGTCCATCCACGCCGAGACCCGAGGGCATCCGCTCAACAACTTCCTCGGCATCATCCGGGCCATTCAGGACGTCGTGGGGATGATGACGCTGGGTGGCGTGTTCGAACGGCACCCCGGGCTCAAGCTCGTCGTCGCCGAATCGGACGCCGGCTGGCTGCCGCACTACATGTACCGAATGGACCACGCCGCCCGCATCAACGCTGAGGACGGCATCCTGCGCGGGCTGTCGAAGCTGCCGAGCGAGTACATCCGCAGCAACGTGTGGGCGACCTTCCAGGACGACCTGACGGCGTACCACACCACCCATTTCATGGATCACACGCACCTGTTGTGGGCGAGCGATTTCCCCCACACCGACTCCACCTGGCCTCTGTCCCGCCAGCTCATCGACGAACAGGCCTCACACCTCGACGATGCCCAGAAGCAGGACATCTTCCGCGACAACACGGCCCGCCTCTTCAATCTCCCGGCGGGCCAGAAGTCGTGGCGCATGGAGGACGGCGAAGCGGCGTAGCGGTGTGGCTGGGCTGTTGGCCCGCCCGCTGAGGGGCGGGGCGGTGCCGGTGGCCGCTCTCTCGCTACTGAGCCTTGCTCGCTGCGCTCGCTCGTCTCACAAGGCTCGTTCGCTGGCCACCGTCCCCACCCCGCGTTCGGCTACCCCACGCCCCCCACACCGCTGCGCCGCGCACAGTGAAGTGACCCGGCCGGGCGGGCCATGCGGCACGCGAAAGTTGAGCAACTCGGTGCCTGACACCACGTTGCTCAACTACACGCCCTCACGGCACCACAGTGAAGTGACCCGGCCGGGCGGGCCATGGCAATCCGCAGAGGAGCCGAGCGCAGCGAGGCGACGATTGCGGCAAGTGACAGTCAGTGAATGCACCCGCAGAGACCCCGCAGTGAGTTCGCCAGACCGGGGCCATGGCAATCCGCAGAGGAGGGAGCGAAGCGACCGACGATTGCGGCAAGTTACGACGCAGTCACGCCGCCGTCTGCCACA
>Ga0114932_10003963_pt1 | contig 14128 bp, 13 predicted proteins | sample 2SBtaG_2_FD_87286 | JGI IMG/M metagenome (GOLD analysis project Ga0114932, IMG submission 87286) | Deep subsurface microbial communities from Kolumbo volcano to uncover new lineages of life (NeLLi) - 2SBTROV12_ACTIVE470 metaG | ecosystem: Environmental > Aquatic > Marine > Volcanic ...
AACATAAGTGTTGCGTCAAGGCTAATTAAAAATACAATGGTACTTAAACTATATTGCCATGTAACAGTAGGAAACTTGACAATATAGACTCAACTATTTAATGTTAATAGCATCGAGAGTCAATAAGGAACACTAGAGGAGGTAATTATGAATAACATTACATTGTTGTATCCATTTGCGGGCAAAACAGATAATCGTCGGATAACCCCTGAGATAGGTTATCGGTATAGATTTTCTGAAGGATTATTTCCTGCCCAAGTTGGTATTCCTGTTCAAATGCACGACGAAGAGGATCACATAGTGGTTCAAGCTGTGCTACCAGGTGTGTCTAAATCGGATTTGACGGTGACCGTATCTGAAAGATTGGTCACTCTGGAAGTTTCTAATCAATCTGATAACTTAGAGAAAGAACAAGATGGAAAAAACAGAGAGGTTTTAATGAGACGTGATATTAGACTTGGGGAAGATGTTGAGGCGGATCGATCTGAATCCCGATTGGAGAATGGCATTCTCGAAATCAGGTTGGCCAAATCATTAAAATCTCAGCCGACAAGATTGAAGATAATGGGATAAGAGGTATCGTTTTAACGGTAAGCTCCGGTGAACACAAAATCTTGAGACTTATCTCGAATGGTGCTAAAATCCTCTACGCTGTCGATTCGATGGCGAGCGAAGGATCCCCAGTAGCTCAGCGGTAGAGCAATCGGCTGTTAACCGATCGGTCGTTGGTTCGATTCCAACCTGGGGAGCCAGTTTTGGGGAATCCATTTTGAAGACACCCCTTTAGAATAGGAGGGGTGTCTTTTCATATGCGGATATAGTGACTATGGAAGAGAGGTATATTGAGTCCTGATATTGGGAGTAACGCTGAAAGAGATTCTAGGAGGGGATTAATTCTCTCCTGCATGTCGGTTGGGCATGCGGTTTGTCATACGTTCGACTTGGGTATACCTCTATTGTTAACAGCTATAAGTAGTTCTATGGGGTTAGGCACCGTGCATACTGCAGGGCTTCTTGCTATGCGGCATGGAGGGTCGAGTGTTAGTAGTTTGGCTGGCGGGCCAATAGTAGATATGCTGAAGCCCTACTGGGGAAAGATCTTGGTTGCGTGCATGATCGGGCACATAATTGCGTTTGGAGCAGCGGGATTCTCTAGTAACTACGTTGTACTAGCTGCTGTGTTCTTCTTAGTCTCTATGCCTGGAGATTTATGGCATTTACCATCCGCGGCGTCCATTTCCCAACTTTTTCCAGACAAGCGTGGTTTCGCTATGTCAATCCATGGATTCGGTTCTAATCTCGGGAACCTTATCGGTCCTATATTCGCCGGTAGTTTATTGGCAGTTAGTTTTCTTGATTGGAATGACGTGTTTCTGATTTACGCTGGGATTGCGGTATTTGCCACTGTGTTTGTTTGGGTATCTCTGAGAAATGTTGGATCGGGAACTTCTACAGAGCGACCAGAGGACATATTTAAGAGGTTTAGTAATGCCTTCCGACTTCTGCGAAATCCAGTGATTGCTCTTTTAATATTTGCAGCGCTGTTGCGTGGAATAGGGTTAACCGCATTGTTCGACTGGACACCATTCTATTTGCGAGAAACTTTGTCTTTTAGTGTTGGTGTTTCAGGCTTATATTTTGCTCTATTGACCGGGATGGGCATAGTTTCTGCTCCCTTGATGGGGATTATATCGGATCGGTTCGGAAGAAATGCTGTCCTAATCCCTGGTTTGCTCCTATCAGCCTTTTTTACGCTGTTAGTCGTGATAGTGCATGATCAGGTGAGTCTCCTGTTTATTATGCTGGGTATTGGACTGTTCAGTTTTGCATTACACCAGATCATACAGGCTGCAGTGCTTGACGTGGTTGGAGAAGGTAATGAAGCTACTGCAATTGGGTTGCTTTTTGGCATAAATGGGACAATCGGAATCGGGACTCCTTTTATCGCCTCGCTGATTATCGAGAATCTGGGTGGATATGGAAGTATTTTTTATTATGCAGGTGGATTAAGCGCTGCTAGTGCGGTAGCTGTTATTGCTACTAAGATAATCGCTCCGAGTAATAGGAATAGACCGCAGAAATAGACGTAGCTGATTAAATTTGGGAATGGTATTCTGGAAGTATGTTCAAATTTCCGAATCCTGTAAATGAAGTGGTTGCGCGTACAGTAGCGGGTTTCGTTCTCTTAACATCTGTTGTATATGTGGCTACTGGGGCTTTCTGGGTCCTGTTATTTCTCCTTTTTGGGTTTCTGGTTAGAGTTCTTAATGGCCCACGTTTTAGCCCTACCGCTTGGATGGCTATTCACCTGGTTGTTCCTTTATTGCCGTTTGATGAGAAACTGGTTGCGGGACCTCCAAAGAGATTTGCGCAGGGTGTCGGTCTATTCGTCGTCAGCGTAGCCGTACTGGTATATTTGTCGGGATTTGAATTCTATTCTAAGGGGTTGATCGGGTTGTTAATCCTCTTTGCCGCATTAGAATGCCTACTGGGATTTTGCGCTGGGTGCCTCATGTTCGGTGTATTGATGCGTTTGGGCATAATACCTGAATCTGTCTGTTTGGAGTGTAACTTAACAGAGAGACAAAAACGGTTGTGAAGAACTTCATGCACTTGGGTAAGAAACTTACCAAGATGGTGTCTTCGCTTAATAGATTAGTTCAAGTGAGTTTGGTGTGTACGTTAATTTGTTTGACAGGGTGCGGAGCCGGTAGTTCACAAGTAGATATGTCGCAATCGGCTCCAGAAAAGCCTCCTGTATATTCTATTACACTGGATAATGGACAGGTTGTGACCCAAGATGACTATCTCAAGAAACGTCAACCAGTGTTTCTCTTCTTTTTTACTCCTGATTGAAGAGGATGCGTTTCTGAGTTGCAGGAACTAAAAGTAATTCACTCTGAGTTTGTTGGTCTGATTGACATAATCGCTGTAGATATTACTCCAGGTGTATCTCTAGACGAGTTAAAAAGATATGGCAAAGCACAGAATTATCCCTGGTTGATTGGACGCTCTGAGAAAAATACTTTGCAGACTCTGGGAGTATTATCTCAATCCACAAAAATTGGGATTACCTCTGATGGGACGTTAATTTATAAGGAAGTAATGGGAGGTGGAAATGTTCCGACGTGGCGGGAAGCGTTTGAGCAATTAACGAATCGTGGGTGAATGGCATTTTGTATGAATAAGATCAGGTGGGTGTAAGTTGAAATTATTATTAGGTCTCGGAGTGTCGCTCATTACGATACTTGCTTTGCTCTTATTTATATTTTTGTCTTATCGGAATAAAGATTCACGCAACCAGTAGAACAGGAGCCTACATCCCAAGAGATCGTATGTAATTCAGTCCTGATGATTGGGGAGAAGTCGAGAGCAGAAATGGATAAAGGCTTTGACAGAGTCACTAGAAACATCATAGGAGTCCGTAACAAGAGTAAGGAATAATGGATGGGCTATTCGAGTGTGCCTATAATCCGAAAAGCACGGGTTCCATGAGGTTCATGCTCTGTATATTTTTGAGGATCGTATACACACTACGACTTATGATCCGCAGGCATTTGCTGAAGCCGCTAACTTCTATTTCATGAAGCTTTTTAAATCGGGTTTCTGTATCGGTATTTCCGGTATAAGTTGGTCTAAATCAAGTTTATCCAACGGCAAACGATCGATGGGTATATTGTCTATAGATATGCCATCTATCAAAAACTTCTCTAGGGGTGCTAGAGGGAGAACGTCTGTCAGATCTACCTGAGGCAGGACGCTGTTTAAGTCAGGAAGCTTGGGAGTGTCTATTGGTATAGAACTGATATCTATTGAATCCCAAGGGATGCTTCCCTCCGGAACGACTTGCCAAGCTTTGCGGGAAGCCGCTCGTTCTGCCTCTGATGATGACTCTAACCAGGCCAAATCTATGCACGGTTTCAGATCGGAATCTGACTGGTCATTTATACAATGTTTTAGAAGTTTAACGAGACTCCCGTGATAAGCCTTCAAATTATGTTTCGGAAAGTCAAATTTCTGGAATAATGGGCTTGATTTGAGCTCCTGTGGACTTACTTGATTACCCGTATCATCGATCTGTAGGACTTTGCCAGAGTGTTGGTAATCAAGTAGGGAACCCGGTACGCGTGGGATGGGATCACCATTTATTACAACCCTGTAAGTTGCAGGTATCAAATGATCCGAAAGTTTTTGATAGGCTGCGTTTCCTACTCGCGGTGCGCCAAACGTGACAAGTGTAACGTCCCGACCAGTTTGTGCAACTATGTCAAGGCTAGTCAAAGACGCTAGAGCGCCACCTAAGCTGTGGCCGCTTACATGTATACGCTTGTTGGGGTGTTCTTGTACTTTCTTTAGTACCTGATCTCTATAACGTAGGTATTCTTTATGAAAACCCGAATGGACTTTCAGAGCCCCAAATTTGTTTGCCAACTCAGGGTCGTCATCGAGGAAGTCCAGGTCAGTATAATAAGCTTTTAAATCTGTGAGCACATTCAGGGTAAGATCCCATCCGTCCTCTGCGTCCGTAGATCGGTAAATAACGAAAAGGTTATCGTCATCAACAGCAACGTAGGATTGGCCTCCGCTCATGGGAGGGGATTCGACTCCCCATACCTCTTTTGAACTTGAAGGATGATCTTCGCCCCTAATAAGACTACCTACCATGTTCAAGTCATTTGCCTTTAGTGTCTTCCCAATTTCTTCCTCATCTCCGAGAACCCATACAGAGTGCTGGAAGAGCTGCATTATTGTGATCACAAGACTGGTACGGTATTTAGCTATAGCAATATCTACCGAGTCTTTTTGGTCTTGCTTGGCATTGTTGGTCTTACCTTCATCAGAAGATATGGACGACCGCTTTCCCTGGTCAATTGACCTAGGGTCCTTATTCTCATCAGGCGCACATCCCAAGATCGAGGCGACGAAAATTAGACAGATAACTAGGATTGCATAGGGTTTCATGTGGGACCTTTCATTCGTATTACTGGGATCTATTATATTATCAGAGTCATTCTGGTGGAAACTCTCAGGGATCTTATAGAGTAATGTGCCCCACGTCATCAGATATGTCGATCTCCGTTCCGTAAGGCAGTGAAACTTCTTGCAGCCACTTCAATGTTTCCTTGGCGACTTGTCCTTTTGCTAGGACTGGTCTACCCCTTTGTGGAATAGGCCTCTGATAACCCATGTCAATAGGATGTAAGTCTATACCGGAAAGCGAGCCGGATTTGTAATTGCAGACGGCTACTACGCTTTGCCAGAATACGGGATCGGCGGCAAACGCTTTGCTTCCGCCTCCTGATCTCGTATCGAGGTAATCTCCTGGCGTATGGCTGTGATCTAACTGGAATCTTCTGTACGCCTCATCAGGCAACCACAAAACGCTTTCATTTTGAAAAATGAAGTTACCTAGGCTGTAGAATATTGGCTTACCCTTGTATATTTCTATACCACGTAGGAAATGAGGGCCGTGGCCTATGAACATGTCACAGCCTTGGTCGATAGTCCATCGTGCGAAATCTACCAGGAATTGGGGTGGGGAAATGCGAGACAGACCGTGGAAATCACCAGTAGCACCACTCTCGTGGCAATGGACACCGTATACTACCCAGTCTGATTGTTTCTGCGCTCCCCTAATCCACTTTCCGATACCAAGTTGGTCGGAGGTGTTCATAGTCGTGTGCACTCCGAAGTGGTCGCTGCGGACAAAGTTATGTTCAAGGAATTCCAGTTCTTGCTCTGGATTTTTATCGTTTTCGACACCCCTAAACCCAAAAAAGTTTCGGGCTATCTGTTCTTCGTTGTATCCGAGTTCAATATTTGCCTTCTCGAGTGCATCAAAGACGTCGTCTTTGATGTGATGAGTGAGTTCATGCCTCAGAGCATTGACGCCGGGCCGTCCAGGGAAATCAGGACGCCCTGGCCCGGATCTGGATTGTTCGCTGAATGTACTAGTAGCTGCCATGACAGCAACCCTGCCTGCGTCAGAATCTACGTAAGCTGGAGCTCGGGATTCATCCGCGTTGCGGCCACCTCCAGCTTGAGGTAGATTGATATCTTTGCAATGTTCGAGTGTCTTGAGGAAGCCACCTTCCGAAAAGTCGTAGGAATGATTATTTGCCGTTGTTACAGCATCTATTCCCATCCATTGGAGTTCGGTCAGGTTATGGGGGTCTGAACGGGTGTATGTAGTTCCACTCCATTGCCAACTGCTTTCATAATCGTGAAAGAGCATTTCCAAGTTTACTATGCTAACGTCTGCTGATCTTAGGATTTCAATTAGTTCTAGAAATTCAGGCTCTTTAAAAGGGGACATCCGGCGCGTTATCATAGCGTCTCCGCCCACAGCAATGGATATGTTGGATTTTTCTGCGTTGTAAATCATGTTTCCTCTCTGGCTTAATTCTAATATCAATTGACCAAGTTAGGTCTAAGGGGTGTATTCCAGCCTATCGATCTGAAAGTGTTACCACTTGTCCTGTCCGAGCGGCTTCTTCTATAGCTAGCGTAACCTCCACGGTTCGGCGTCCTTCCCGAATTGTTGTGTGCGAACATGGTGAACCAGTAGCGAGATGGTCTAACCATGATCTAGTTTCGTTGGCTAAGGGTCCCCAGTATTCGCCTAAAGCCCAGTCACCGGACGAGTTGGTTTGCATGAATAAGGCTGTCACATCATGGTCTGGTACGTACGCATGTGGTACGCCACGTTCAGTAAATAAAAAACTGTCCTTATTATCGACATCCAAAAGGATGACACCCTCGTCGCCTAGGACCTCGAATTTGGCACTTTGCCCGTACGTTGGGTACTTGGCTGGTAGCGCATAACATATTCCAAGGTTAACTAAGGCCCCGTCTTCATAGGTGATTATTGCCCAAGTGACGTCGTGGATATCATATCCCATCTCTTTATATACTTTCGACTGTCCTCGCGCGACAACTTCCACCGGTCGATTGTCTTGTAGGTACCAGCAAGCCATGTCAACGTAGTAAGTGAGAGCATCTAATACGGGTGTTGCTTCAGGAGACCTCTTGAGTATCTCGCCCATATGAGATCTGGTATTGTATACCCGCGACTGGATACCCAATACGGTGCCTAGTCGGCCTTGAGCAATCTGCTCTTTAGCCATCATCCAACGTCTGTCGTGTCGGCGTGAATATCCAATTCTTAGTTCGACTCCTGTCGCATCTGCTGCTTCAACCAGAAGGTCTGTATCAGCAAGTGTGAGCGCGAGCGGTTTTTCTACAAAGACCGGTTTGCCTAGATGCAATGCCTCTAGGATAGGTGCTACGTGCTCATGCTCAGGTGTTGATACAATTACGCTGGTCACTTCAGGGTGGCTTATAACGCTTGAATTATCACTGGATGTAAAGTCAGCTCCCACTTGCTGCGAGAGTAGGCCTGCTTTCTCTGGATCAATGTCTGAAATAGCTAGAAATTGGACAGAAGGATGTCTACAAGCCATATTCGCTCTTAGAGTCCCGATGCGTCCTGCGCCAATAATGCCGATTCCGAGCTCATTTTTATTCATAGATTCGTGTATGCCCTTGGAATTTAGGTAAATCTGTCATTCTTCTATACCGACGGTAGCTATCCCATAGGTACCGTAGAAGAAATTCCCGTAGTGTGTTGTTCCTCCAGATATAAACAAGAGGTATTGATCAGGGCTTTCCAGGGCAGGTATGGTCGCACCGGGAATGTCTGACAGTCCCTGTAACTCTGGATGATTGAGCCATTTCCCGTGCTCATCGGTTGGAATGGGACCGCCATTAAGTACTGACTCCATGGTTACTTGGCAGTGTTGGTGTAGCCATTCTTGGGTCGCACGTTTTCCTATCCCAGCCTCGTTAAGAATGACCGCTCTGGATGGGCTCAATATAATCGGATGGTATGGCCCTGGATAAGAGATACGCTCATTAGTATGACCAATTTGAGCAGACGATTGGCCGCGCACGTAGCTACCGTTTCCTGCTCCGGGATAGAACATCATAGAAGCTATGTTGGAAAGGGTCTCTTGGTCATTCTTGGATCTTGCGTCTAGGATATCTGCTGGGCCAGTTACCGTGACTACTGTAACAGCGCTGTCATCGCGAGCGTAACCCAAGTCCACGTGATATGGATCCCACGGGCTAACCTCCTCGTTTTCTGCGATGCACATACCGAATTTTGTGGGTAACCCAATGAAATTTGGATCGCCCGTGCCAGCTTTACAATACCCGATATTGATCAAGCACAAACGGAGCGCGCGCCCGATAGACGTGTTAGCCGCGTTAACTACTCCCGGTCCCATCGCGGACGTTCCACAATTTATGCCGGCCCTGTGTGCGATTGGCCCATTGACCAGGATTAGAGGCGCTTCTGTGTGGCCGGATACTTGCATGTCTCTATGATTGCTTTGGGGTTGTGCTAGACAATCTATGGCGGCTAATAGGACAGGGAACTGTGCTGGTTTACAACCTGCCATCACTGCGTTTATAGCGATCTTTTCTACAGTGGCTATGCCAAACCCTGGCTCCATGATCATCAACACATCTTGAGGTGCACGTTTCGTGCCTTTTAGCATGGCTTCTACTAGTTCGGGTGTTGGGGGAATTACCGGTATCCCGTCGCTCCAATCTCGCTCTGCAAGAAAGTCGTTGACTGCATTGAGTCCAGAAGCTGTGGAATCCATTTGGATAGTGAATACTTCTGTGGGAGAATTCTCAGTCGCAAGTTGGTGCAGCGGTGGCAAAGAAGGGTTGGTTGTTAATCCGGCTATGATTTCATCTATCTGTCCATCAACCATCTGATGGATGTACGGTGGTTGCTGTCCAGTCGTTGCATGTGGGATAGTTACAAATGCTGTGTTCGGTTGTCCCCAACCGTCGACGCACGATTGCCATGCGCGAGCGAAACTTTTTGCAGCTATACCGACAGCTGGTATTCCCGCCTTTTCTATGGCTACCATGTCATGGGCAAGCCATGACGTACAACCGCCTCAATGCGCTGTGGCTCCGATCATGGCGTCAACTTCAGTGGCAATTTGGGCCGCTTCTTCGTCATCTATGTGGACTCCTCTGCTCAAGACAGGGCGTCCTTCCCTTACTGGCCCTCCGTATCGTTCGAATTTTACGTTTGGAAAGCGGTCTGATATCAATTTCGCTGCTCGGTCTACGGCGACGTCCGCTCCTCCTGTCATATTGTTATAGAGACCAATTGTTTTACCGTCTATAGTATCCAAGCGTTTTGCTTGCGGGACTTTGAAATCGACTCTATTAGCAGCCGGAGACAATATAGTGAGTTTCATCTTGGACTCCATATAAAGATAGTATGTTCGCAACCTGTGCTGGAGTATTTGTACCATGAGGATAGTCGGGTAACGAAATGCAGTCAAGTTCACATAATTGGAGTCCACGATATATAATTGGGATAGCAATTTGTACGATAAAGGCTAGTATCGGGATTATTTAAATCGCATCAAACCATATGGAGTTTAGAAATGTCGGATAAAATAATGTTTGATCCCAAACCTTTTGAATTAACAGGCAAAATCGCACGGTTGGTTCCGTTAACGTTCGAACATACCGAAGGGGTTCTGGAGGCAGGTGATGATGATGCTATCTGGACTTATCTAGGGAATAATCGGCCGAGCAATTTGTTTGAATCAGAACAGTGGATTGCTAATCGACTGAAGGACCAGGCATCTGGGAGTAGACTTGTCTGCGCTGTAATGTCAATGAGTGATGGAAAGTTCGCGGGCTCATCAGGATACTCTCATATCAATCGTCAACATAGAACACTGGATATTGCTACATGGTATGGCACTAGATATCAACGCACTGGTATGAACACCGAATGTAAGTACATGCTCCTTAAGTATGCTTTTGAGGTGCTTGGCGCGCACAGAGTAGGTCTGACTGTTGATGTCCTGAATATGAAGTCTAGGAAGGCGGTTGAGCGATTGGGTGCGCTACAGGAGGGAATTATAAGAAAAGAACGTATTCGGAAGGATGGCTCTCATAGAGATACCGTGTTATTTGGGTTCGTCGATGATGATTGGCCCGAAGTGAAGTCGAATCTAGAAGCGTTGATGGAAAAATATTAGGCGACACTGGGAATTGACAGTAGAAAACGGGAAGGAATATGCTCAGGTTGTACCTGATGAGTATTGTCACGTAAGTGCACTGGTGGTGTAATCCTGATCAACATTGGAGGATGATAATGGAGAACATTGGAAGCAAGTTAGTAGAGTTGGCACAGCTAACTGTGTCGGAAATCTCAGCTAAGGAGACTTATGATAGAAGAGAATCTGGAGAAGGCGTCATAATTCTGGACATTCGGGAGCCGGATGAAACTGAGAAAGGCTATATAGAAGGGGCTATGCTCCTACCACGGGGCCGCATAGAAGGTCGTATAGAGGAACTTATTCCAGATAAAAGCACCTGTATAGTTGCGCATTGAATGGGCGCTGGGAGAGGTGCCCTGTCAGGGCACACACTGAAAGCTATGGGCTACACCAACGTCTTTTATATGAACCCAGGATTCAATGGTTGGAAGGAAGCGAACCTGCCAATCGTAATCCCTGAAGGATAAATCGCACCCCTTATCAGTCAAATTGGGTTGATGTCTGCAGAATCTGGTGGTGTTTCGAATTGGAGATAATTTTCTGCCAATCATAGTACATAGGTACCATATCCAGATTCTGCCAGGCTGTGGATTGGTCGTAATAATGTGGACTTACGGGATTTCCTGATGCGCCTAGTGGTATTGCCCATAGGGAATTATCCCAATCTGATAAATCATAAGCGTAACGGGCCACAGATAAACTGGTGACTTTCGCGGGGTTTGCAGGGGCGTAACTGCCGGCGAGCGGAGTATCTCCATCGCCACTAACGGACATTTTGGGTGGATTCAAAGTTTCCGCCATGTCTGGGTACAGACTGCTTAAAGTGTGAGTAGCCTCAGCTTGATGGATGTTTCCCCATTTCCAGTTGTTTGGATCATCCCCCATGGTTTTCTTGAGGGTTTCGAGTGTTTTGGATAGATTTCGTGATAGAACACTGGTCCACGTTTGCCCACTAGGAAGGAGATCTGTGTTGTTCTGATTAATGTGATCTGTTACTAGGGCCTTAAAGCGATTTAAAAATGTCACTCTACCTCGGTCTGTGGGGTCCCAGACGAGTTTATAGAGTGTGTCTCCTATATTATGCGTTAGTAGCTCTGCAATAATATTGTCGCGAAGAAAACTATAGATCGTAGGAGCTATAAAATCTTTGTCCATATTGCAATCCCACTGTCGGAGCGTTTCCACTGCTTTGTTGAGGTTAGGATTGCCGCCTAGATCTAGGTCACAAAGTTTTTCACGGAGTACTGAGGCCGGTATAGATTTTTTTTCCGAATGTATATTCTTCATATCATCTAATTTGTGGGATGAACTCTGGCCTAAATGATGGTTAATTCGTTCTATCCGATATCCAAGGACGAAATCTACAGAGATAAAGTATGGATACTCATCTCCGACCGGTTTATTATTTGCAGTTGATATAAAACCACACACTGGGTTTGTTTCCGATGGTAATTCATCAAAAGGTATTCTGCCGGTCCATTCGTAATGGGTATCCCATCCTGGTACTGGTATCAACCCGTTTTGTTTTGGGCGTATAGGAATGTGGCCTCGGCAGAAATAACTAATGTTACCCTTTGTATCTGCCATGAGGAGATTGTTACAGGGATCTTCCCATTTCTGCATTGATGATTTAAGTTCATGGACGTCTTCGGAGAGTAACATATGATGGAGTGATTCTGCCCATGTCGTGGGTCCATCAATGGCGGTATATTTTAGAGATAATCCAAATCCTTCTTCTGGTCCTCCGGATATTATAGGACCATGCTCAGTCTGCCAGAGGGTTATGGATTCGGGTTCAGTGTCACGAATGTTGATTATTTCTTCCGACTTTGAAACCTCCTTCCAACCAGTATCGGTCCGGTATAGGTTTGAATGTTCATGGTCAAACTCTTCCAGGTAGATATCCTGATAGTCGGCAAAAGTATGGGTTACTGACCATGCAACGCTTGCATTATGACCGAAGTGAGGGAAGGCCGGAATTCCAGGGAAGGACAGTCCGATTACATCAAAATCGGGGCACATTATATGATTTTGATAATAAACATTGGGAGTATCGAGCGCTCTATGGGAATCACCGGCGAGGATAGGGAATCCTGTTTCAGTATGTGACCCAGAGATCACCCAGCTATTACTTCCTGAATCTGATTCATGGTTTGTATTTAACGCACTCATAGCCTTCTCTAAATCTTCTGCTAAAGTGTGTAATCCTGTCGAGTACCGTTGTCCCGGTGGGAGTATAAGGAAGTCTGATTCTCGGTATTGGGGAAACAAATCTGCTGTTTTGCTAGGGCCAATTTCCATTAGTAACTTGTAGCGCCAGAGTTTCGATTCAAATACCCCCATTAGAATATGTCGAATCTTGTAGATTATCAGGCCGTGCCACGGTTCCCATGTTTCCGGTTGAAAATTACACAAGTTATATTCAGGGGGTAGAGCTTTGGTTGTCTGTATAAATGCATTCACTCCGCTGGCATAGGCTTGAAAGATCGATTGTGTTTGTTTGTTCAGCTCGTTATAGTCTTGTCTTGCACTATGGGTTAGGCCAAACTTACGTACCGTTTTATCTTGGTCTATGGCGGATATACCGACGACCTCAGCCCATCGGCCGGAACCTCGAAGTCGGTCGAACTCCATTTGCCAAAGGCGATCCTGTGCGGTTACGAAGCCTTGGCCAAAATAGGCGTCGGCAATGGACTCCGCACGTACATGTGGAATTCCATACGAATCACGAAAGACTTCAACGGTACCATCTAGCCCGGAGACTGAGATGACTCCGTCGAGTTCAGGGAGATTGGTATTTAGTTCTAGATGATCCATTAAACCTCGATCAGTTTTAGTGTAATAGCGCGTTTGATATTTGTAGTGAATCATAACATCATGTGAGCGTTTATGGCCGTAATATCTCAGGAGTGGTAAAGTACACGAACTTCGATCAAATAGGTGGGAAAAAGTTATGAGTATAGATGTTGCAACCGGTATCGTCCGTATATTGAAGCAAGAAGGAATAGAGTGGGTATCAACCTTTCCGGTTTGTCGAGTGAATAACGCATTGGGAAAGGAAGGGGTGCCGATGGTGATGATGCGGGATGATAGATATGCTGTCGCTCTAGCCGATGCTTTCTCCAGGATCACTGCGGGACAGAGAATTGGAGTATGTACTTTTCAAGGGGGTGTGAACGCGGCCGGTATGCAGTATGCCTACGCCGGAATGGCGCAAGCATTTGAAGATGGTACACCCGTCCTTTGTATTACCGATGGGGTTCCCATTGGAGGGTCCGAGAACAGTCAATATGATGTCGTTTCGGCCATGAAGACCGTCTCTAAGTGGTTTGGCTACATCGATAAGCCTGAGCGTGTACCGGAATTCATGAGGAGAGCTTTCACTATGCTAAGAAGCGGGAGCCCAGGTCCTGTAATCTTAGCAGTACCTGATCCGATGGCTCTTTACGACGAATTGGCGGATCCTTATGTTCCTGTGAAAGGCTGGAAAACAGCACCAGATCCTAGTGATGTAAAAGCTGCGGTAGATGTAATTAGGCAAGCTCAATCACCGTTGATCTACGCCGGTGAAGGTGTGGTATATGGTCAAGCATCTGACGAATTGGTAGAGTTTGCAGAATTAGCCAACGCACCGGTGGTGAGCACTCTAAAGGGGAAAGGTGTTTTTCCTGAGAGTCATCCTTTGTTTGTTGGCGTACGAGGAGATCATGTCACCAAATATCTAACGGAGAGTGACGTAATATTTGCAGTGGGTTCCAGTTTGTCGCCGGGGCGATTCAGCCACGGTATACCAAATGCTGTTTCGAAAACGTTTGTTCATTGCAATATAAATGAATTACACGTTAATAAGGCATATCCCACAGAACACGCCGTTATCGGTGACAGCAAGTTTGTTCTAAAGGCGCTAATAGACGAAATTAAGTCCTCCGGAAACCCAATTGCAGACTCAGATAAGAGTAAAGTGCATGAAGAAGTAAAGTCAGCTAAGGATTCAGGTTTGGCACAGTACAACGAGGTAATGGTGT
>Ga0114932_10003964_pt1 | contig 14118 bp, 29 predicted proteins | sample 2SBtaG_2_FD_87286 | JGI IMG/M metagenome (GOLD analysis project Ga0114932, IMG submission 87286) | Deep subsurface microbial communities from Kolumbo volcano to uncover new lineages of life (NeLLi) - 2SBTROV12_ACTIVE470 metaG | ecosystem: Environmental > Aquatic > Marine > Volcanic ...
AAAATCTATTACTGAAAGTTTACCATTAAATTCAGCGATACAATCAACACGACCTGCAACGCCCCACTTGTGACTACATAAAGTTCCCTCTTGTAGTACAATATTATTTATATTATCTAGCTCAGTTTTTAGTATGCTAAAAAGCGCTGTTGGTAAAACATCTTGTTTTGATAACTCTCTATTGTTAAGATAGTCTTCAGTTAGTGTGTGTACAGCTGTACCTCTCTTGGCTGCACTTCTCATAATAGTATTTGCAGCTTGTTCACCTATTGACTCACGCCATTTGGTTATACCTTCATTGCCTCTTTCCGATAGCACGGTTGTGATAGATGGATACTTTTTACCATCAGGTAAAACATAAAATCTTTTACCTTTTATAGTCTCGGTTGTAAGTTCAATTGATTTTGTGGGTAAGGGAATATGAGTAAAAGTCTTTACTTCAAAATTCTTTTTAAAATATTCGTGTAATGGATTCATAATATAATTATATCAGATAATTAGCAATTAGTCAAGCTATGCACTTCTATGCTTTGTAAGCATATCGTTTATTTCATCTTTTGTAAATTGACCGAGAGCTCAGCTAGGTTTATATTCTTCGTATTGAGTTTTACCTGCGTCATTTCTAAACGCTCTTAAAGTTTGTTTTCTGTTATCAGTAGGACTCTTATACGAACAATGTATCCAACCGCTATTAGGTTCTTCAGGTTTATGATACTCCAATATTAATTGATCGTAGTCTAAATTTTCTACAATCCATTTTGCTAATTCAGCATTCGGTGTGCCAAATATCTCGAAGTCTGCAGCCTGGCCTTTAGCGTGCTGTGAGTTTACAGATGATCCTATTGCAACACATAATTCTTCACTTCTAAACCCACTTGATACTGTCACTGGTGTAGCATAGTGATCTCTAACTGGTTGTAGTATATTCTCACATAATTTTTGTAATGCTGTAATCTGATCGTCATTAGGATTATTATTAATACCCTTACGCTCAGCCGTCTGGCTAGCCGTCATTTCTTTTAGGCTAAAATTTTTACTTAGTTTCATTTATTTTCCTCTTGTGATTGCAACAATTTTTTTCAATTGTGCTTCTATGACTTCTGCTCTATTTGGCCAATGAATATAGGCCTCTGGTGATTTTGCAAGTTTGATTAATAGAGGTATGATTAGCTTTTCTAATGCCTTAAATTTTTCTCTTTGTTCTTTGCCAAGATTATCTTTTCTCAGATCATACTCATCATCCATCTGTTTCTTAGCAATCTCTAACTCTGTTTCGTTCTTAGCATTAACTGTATCTTTTGTATCACCTACTAGTCTCATAAGTCTATCTAACTTACCCTCTAGTCTACCTACAATCTCGCTAGATACAGCCTTCCCTACACCATCTGCTGTCTGTTTAACAACTTCTTGTGTTTCTTTACTTTGTGTTTCTGTGGGTTTACTAGCTACTGAGCTAAAACCCCAATCACCACTAGTATCAAAATCGTCTAAAAAATCGAAATCTGCCATAACTATATTTATACTTTCTTACCTGCCTTCTTTGCTCTATGTTGTTTAATTACCCTATCAATTTGTGTATCTTTTACTGATCTTTTGCCATATCTGTCTGCTAAAGGGCTTTTAGGGTGTGCTTCAGATATCTTAGACATAACTTCTTTCCAACCACTATCAGTTTTACCATCTATCGTACCTGTTGTAGATACTATATTTAATTGTGTGGGTGGTAATAGTTTTATATGCTTCTTCTTAATAAACTCTTCCATCTCAGATATTGACATGAGGTCTGTATATTCTTTTTTAGTTCTCTTATTGTAGAATCTATACGTTGGCATTTGCTACTCCCTCTTTAAACCATAAAGGCATTTCAGCAGGTTGTTTCCATGTAGCAAATCTTTTCTTTTTCATTATATAATATTTACGATAACTCGCAACAACATCACCTGGTACTTTACATTCTTCAGGCATTGCTGGTGTGGCGTCTGTTGCCATCACATTTACAGGTGAGTTCTTTGGTGGCACACTCAATAATATACCTAATTTTTCTATGCACATATGATCCTTAGTATGGTTATATCTTAACTTGTATTCATTATTTAGTGCCATCATATGTCTATATAACCACATATAATTATAACTTGACGCCATGACCCATTGTGTACTAGGATGTTTCAACCAACCTGCTTTGTAAATGATTGCTTCTTCGTTAGAGTTTTCTAGTCGCCATCTTCTAATTTTTCTACCGTTCTTTGTATAATCAGTCCACTCTATGCCATCTAATACTCTTTTTGCTGTGCATAACATTTGAGCAGATTCTAATATCATTTTAACAACATGTTTATCACAACTCATTTGAGCAGCAACAACTGGATCTTTATCTAAATAAAATATATTCATAAGTTTATTATATCACAATTTAATTTAATGTACAAGCTTTCTCATAACATAATCTAGCATTTTATATTCTCTTGCCAAATCAATAAGTTTACCAAACCATAGTCCTTTAAAATCGTCACTTTGAGCATTTGCACATGCTTTAGCAAGATTGTCAAGTTTTTTATACTTTGTTTTTATATCATCTAACTTCATATTCACTCCTTATCTTTGTTAAAATACTTTTTATCTTTGAAAAATAATGTTTATCAGCCGCATATGCGTCAAGTGTTTCTACCAATATATATGGATCGTCAATACCATTCTCTCTCAGTTCTCTATATTTCTTATATGCACCACCATTATTTAATATATTCATATAGTTTAAAACACTATCACACTCATGCTCAAATACTTTCACACCCCATTTTTTAGGGTTGTTAGAAGGCAACATGTGTGGTTCTTTTAAATCATACGTTCTAATACCAAACAAGTTTTTACCTACTCTTGCAAATCTACTATTACCCCAACCAGACTCTAATGCTGCTTGAGCAAGTAATAGTTCTAAGTTTACAGGATAAATATCTGTTGTGTTGTGTTCAATATAATTAACACATTGCACCACGTTATTTAAAAATTGTTGATTATTTGTGTGTTCAAAATCAGGTAGTGTGGGCACTAATGCCTCTGCCCTTGCTTTACCTTGTTCGGTGTAATAATAAAAAGTTGTAGCACAAAATGCTATCACAACAACAGCCATCAATGTTCTAATTACTGCTTTAAATTGTGCCATCTTTGATTACCTTTTTTAAATCTTTGATTGTTTTCTTTTTATCTATCATAACATCATACCATTTGTATCTAACCATGTGTTCATTAGCAGGACCAATCAACGGTATATCATATTGTCTTTGAAAGGTTAGTAAACCTTTTAGATATAAAGGTACTAATAAATCTAATACACTTTTTTTATCTATATGATCCTTAGGTACGGTAGGCGTTTTAAAGTAACCTTTACCTTTCACTAATTCTTGTAATATATCTTTTGATTTTTTATCTAATTTCATTGACAGTCCTGACCATATAAATCTTTAATTGATTTTTGTACCTCAGTTAATTTTTCTTTATCTTTACTCATAACACTTTTATATGCTATGGTATAAGCAATAAAGAAACCTACAATAGTTATAGGAATACCTATAAAAAACATTCCTAATCCGTGTGTTAAATCCATATTTATATTCCTAAACCTTCACTTGCAAATTCTGACCAGATACCTGGTTCTTCGTCAATAGGTTTTTCTTCTTTATTGAGTTCTTGAAATTTGTAATCATTTAAAATTTTATTAAGAGTATTTTTTAAATTGATATCTAATTTTTCAGATACTTTTGGTGTCACTATATCAGAAGCAGCAACAATCTCTTTAATTTTATTGTAAGCAGTATCTCTAACTAAACTAATTTGATTAGATAAGTATTTAGGTTTGTATGTCATAATGTTTTTTTTCCTTTTTGTTATCATTTATTCTTATACTATACCGTATTTAGAGCGAAAAATCAAGCAAAAAATGGATAAAAAAAGCCCTTATATATCAATGTTTTATCAATATAAGGGCTTAAAAATGAGAACAAAACGAGAACGAATTATTGGTTTTTCATGAAATTATCGTTCCAGTTAAATGCTTCTTTAACTAGATTCGCTGTGAAACCTTTGTATTCGTTGTTCACTCTTTTGTTTACAACCGTTATCAAAAACTTAGCTTCTTCAGCAGATAGTCCCTCTAACATTTGTATAAAAAGTGTTTCTCTTTTGTTTTGTGTTATTGTATTGTCACCACCTTTTGTGAAAAGGTATAGTCTTCTTGCCTCTTGACTTAATACAGTATGTTCAGTACCTATCGGTGCGTCATTTACTTTGTAAGGAACATCTGCTCCCTTAGGTAATAACCACTCTATATTAGGATCAAAAGCACCTTTCAAGACCTGTCTCAAAGGCACAGAGTCATTTTCTTGTAATACTTTTAATTTTCTAGGTTTGTCTTTTGCATTATTAATTTTAGTAGCAATCTCACTCATTAAAATAGGTACAGCTCTACCTGCGTCTTGTAGTGCTTGCATTCCTCTTTTAGTTGCTAATGCTGGGTGTGATTGTGTTGTGTTTGCCATTTCAGGATTTGCTATTGATCCATCGGCATTTCTTCTAATTATAACCATTATTTTTCTCCTTAACAGTTCTTTCGAGTCTAAAATTCATCTATTGACTCGATTAAAGTTTTAAGTTTTTTGTTTATAAAGTAGCCTAGTATCTTATCTCTAGTTGCTACTTTTACATCATTAAACTCATTATTTATTTTGTCTTCAATGTCTTTTGGAAGACAACTTAAATCAATTAATTTTCTATTTCTATCGTAGTTCTTTTGTTCTTCTTCATTAAAGGTAGGTACGATCTCATTGCACCATGCCTCTATCTTCTTCTTACTCAAAGGTCTTTGTCTTCTACCTTCGATAAAAACATTGTCATCTGATAGCACGTTTGGTATACCATCGCTTCTATCACCTTTTAGTATATGTTCTCTAATATATAGACTTGGGTTTTCACCTTGTCCTACAAATTTATTAAGAACAGGATTATACTGTTTTATTCTATCATTATGTAATTGTATAAAGTCTTTATCACCTGACAGTATTAGCACCTTCTCATTAGTTCTTTTACATAGAACAGCAATGATATCATCTGCCTCTACCGATTCTACCTCTATGACTTTGTAGGGTAAAAATTGTTTAATCTCGTTTTTAACTTTAGATAGTAAATCAAATATGTATTCCCAATCATGTTCAGATTTAGCCCTATTTGCTTTTCTACCTGCTTTGTAATTAGGGAATATTTGTTTTCTCCATACATTACCACTATCACAAGCGATCACCATTTCACCATATTGTTTTCTAAACTTCTTATTATGGCCTCGTAAACTATTTAGTACCATATGTCGTATGAGGTCTTCACCCAACTCTAGGTTGTCCCTATGAATTGTAACCATTAGGTTAGAAATCATTATTTGATTTATATCAACTATAATCATTATATTATTATATCACTTTATATGCTATTTGTCAACCCTTGGTTTCTTGGAAACAAATATCTTACTATAATCTAAATCGGTAACCTGTTTGCCATCTGGCAGTTTCTTTATTGTGGCAAGTGCGTCTGAAATGGCATGCATTTTGTGTTTTCTATTGAAATCTCTGTAAATTAAAGCCTTGATTGCTTCTATGATAACTGCTAAATCTCTTAGAAATGTATTATCTTTCATCTTTACAGCATGGTCTTGTAATACATGTATCATATGTAATACTATTTCTTCGGATAATTGTTCTACAAAGTAATCCTCTTTTGCCTTTTTCTTTTTTGCTTCGCTCTCTGCTTGTTGCATTGAGGGCATTTTTCTAACTATTTTTTTTATTGGGAATTGTATTAGATCGCCCATGGTGTGTATCCTTTCTGAGCTGCTGTCTCGTCATCTTCACCTATCAATTGAGTTACCTCTGGCACATAATGTTTAAGCATTCTTTCAACACCTTCATGTAAGGTTTGTTTACTCATAGCACAACCAGAACAAGCACCAGCCATTTCTAGTCTAACAACACCTTTGTCATATGATAAAAAATTAATCATACCACCATGCATTGCTACATTATCTTTAACATTCTTATCTAATACTGATTTGATGTTTTTGATAATTTCTTCATCACTTCTATCCATTATTTTCTTTTCTTCTTTTCAAGTTGTCTATGAATCCATTTTACTGCTTGATATGATGTTGGTGCTCTATCAACCATGCCTCTAATTCTTTTATTGACAGTAGGGTTTACGTCCTCAGCAGGCTCGTTATTGTCAACCACAACAAAGTTTCTTGCACCAAATATTCTCTGCAATCTACCCATATTCTTTTGTATCTGTTTATGACTATTGATTATAATAGCGTCTGGTAGCGATCTAGGCCTGTTTCTATTTCTCTCTAGTGCAACATCTAAACTCGTATTAACAAATATCATGTGTATATCATAACCTAGTTCTCTTAATCTCTTTGCTTCTGATTGAATCTTCTCTACGTCTCTTGCTGTACTGTCTATGATTAATCCTAGACGACCTTGAAGTGCCATAGCCAATTGCATACCTGCAACTTGTTTTGATCTGTCTCTAATCTTATCTCTCTTTTCAATCTCTTTTGGTGTGTGATCTGCAAATTTTAAAGATATCTGCTCTTTACCTAGTAATCTAGTAAAAGCATTATCACTATTGATTACTTTTAATCCCATACCCGATAGTGCCCTTGCTGATACCCATGATTTACCTGAACCAGGACCACCTGCTAGAAAAAATGCTTTAAATATAGCAGGATCATAGACACCTTCAGTTATGTATTGTTGAAATTTTCTCATATGACTATTTATCTTCTCTTTTTAGTGATATGTTTATAATCCAAATACTGTGAGCACCACTCATAGAAACTGTCATTGTTGGCAGGCCAACACTCTCTAAATGTTTTATCTTTACGGTGTTGTCTATACTCCTCTCTTACCTCTTTTTCTGTAAGTTTTTTATCAGTATCAGACAACTTTTTCGCCCTTGAAATTGACCTGTCCCTTGTCAGCAAAATGCTCTACTAATTGATTATAACCACCTATGAGTTTACCATCTATTAATATTTGTGGCATAGTTCTAACTTGTTTACCTACTGCTTCATAAAGTTCTTCAACTGTATTGAAATCTTTACCAAACATTTTTTCTTCGTAGTCTAAGTTTAGACTTTTAACCATTGCTTTTGCTTTATCACAAAAAACACAATTTGGCTTACTGTAAATTGTTATTGACATTAATCTACCTTTTCTACTATTACACTTTCTACTGCCGCTTTTGCTAATTCGTCAACATTGATATCATGGTTAGCATGTTTAGCGATATACTCTGCAAGTTTATTTGCGTCACCCACACCCATTTTTAATCCTACATAAACTCTGTATTGACCATTAGGTGTTTCGTAAACTGCCTTCTCCCACATTTCATAGCCTTGTATCTTTGTTTGTTTAACAATATTTACAATGACCTCTTCGATTTTAGAAGCGACCTCTTTATTACCCTCTTTACCTATCTCAGTAATATAGAGTTCAGTTTTCTTATTCATTTCGCCGTGCAACTTGTCAGCAAGTTCTGCCTTAGCGATCATCATTGCTTTCTCTATTGCTAATTGTAAATCAGGACTTGCACCTTGACCTACACCATAGACATAAAGATCAGCGTCTCTGTTGAATATTATACCATCTTCGACTTTAGCGTCAATGTACCATTGTGGTACCTGGTTTAATACCCTACCTTCTTCTTTCGCTTCTTGTTTTACTTTGTATGTGTTGCTGGCACAATTTGTCAAAGTTAAAGCAAGTAAAGCGATTAGTATAGTCTTCATCATATATTTATTTACTCCTTCACTTTCGTTATGATTTCACTAGTCACTTCTAATGCTTTTGATACATCAACTATATCAGTAAAAGCACCCCATTGTGTAGTTATAACAATGATAGCAGCGAGTAGCACTATTAATTTAAACATTTTATTGTTTCTCCCATTCACCATCTTCACTTAAACAAATCATCCCTGGTGTTTTAAAAGGATGATTTGGTCTTGCATACTGTCTGCAATAAGGCGGAACAGTAATTCCTGAATAATAGAATTGTGCAAATAGTTCCCAATAGTTAGGACCATCGTAACCATCTTTACATTTCATAACTTCTTCTTTTGTAATTTCTTTTATTAGACATTGAGAGTCTAAACATTTTTCGGTAGTGACAACTTTTATCATGCAAGGATTATCATTTAGCCATTCTGACTTTTCACCTGCAACTGCGATACCTGATACGATTAAAAATATTATTAATATGAAAGTCCATATCATATATTTTCTAAAATTACTAAAAGGATCCATTATTGTATCACCCACCTTCCGTCAGGCATCTGACAAGCGGTACCAAACTCATTCTCTCTTTGTACACCATAAAGTGGCCATTGTCTTGTAATACTCACAACAGACTCGTACTCACTACACTTAACGCCCTTTACTAGGTAAGTTCTATTGATAGTGATTGATCCCCAATTACCAGAGGTGTGACTACCCCAGGTTACATGTGACCTCTTGCCTGGTGATGTATTTAAAGTATCCACAAAAACTGCCTTGTGTACATTCATATCGTCATTATAAAATAAACTTGCACCTACCCAAGCACCAACAACTGTACAGGCTGCCGTTAATGCAATACCAGATTCTAAAGCAGCACGGCACATACCGTAACCTGCACCAGCACCTATGACGCTACTCATATGTGATTTTGTTTGATTACTAGCACAATTCGTTAGTGATAATAACATCAATATTAATAAAATCTTTTTCACTATTTACCTATATGTTTAACATTGTCTTTTGATATGACTTGATAACCACCCTTGTTGTATGCTGGGGCAATTGTAAACTTCTTAGATTCTTCTAGTCGCCAGTTGTTCACAGGTTTGGTGCCGCCAGACGGAATCGAACCGCCGACCTTCTGATTACAAATCAGCTGCTCTACCTGCTGAGCTACGGCGGCAGCTGCAACGAAAGTTTTTCTCTCGAAGGTATATCTTTTCTTTATCTTGCCTTTTGAATCAACTCTAAGACCTAGACTTTTTAGATACTTGATATATTTTTTTAGTGCAACAAAATAACTTTGTTTGGGCTTTCGTCTTCTTGCTCTACGAATAGCACCGCTTGAATTTTTTGTGTAAATTATACTAGTCATTATTCCACATCCATAACATTATTATTGGTATCATATATATCATTATAACATAAAATATTGATAAGGTCAAGTCTATTAACATTTAAAACCATTTATCATTCTGTAACCACTTTAATACTTTGGTAAAAAACCATTCATATATTTCTACCGAATATACAAATAAAGTAGCAAAACCAATCACTAAAAACATGCCTAGAAATAGTTCCCAAATCATTACTCACACTCCTTATTCTTATAATCTTCACTTTGTAAAGAACATTTATATTGTTTATCTAATTCTAATCTAAGTTGTGCCGATATACTATCTAATATATTTGGCATGTGTTGTAATAATACATGGGTCATTTCTATTGAGTATTTGTGCATTAGTAATTTTAACTCATTACCCATAACCTCAGCATGATCCATATCATTACCTTGTATTGCCTGTGTAATAACATGACCGATAATTGCTTCTGTCTTAGTATCTGCCTTTACACTATTTGCAAAAGCATTAAGACTTAACCAAACTATTAGACCTAATAATATAAGTTTTTTCATTAGTCACCCCTCTTTATTTGTTCAATTTGTTTTTCTCTTTCTTCTCTTTCTCTAATCTCAGACAAAATCTTGTCAAAAGGCACAGGTTTGGACCACTCTGTAATGAGTTTGTCTATCTGTTTGACAGATATTTTCATTGAAATAACTTTGGGGGTTTGTATTTTTATCTTCTTTAGTTCTTTTAGATAATTTACTTTTTGAGTATTTGTTTCGAGTTTACTAAATTCATCATAGATAAACTCTTTTGTCATTGCACCGATCATAATGTATTCTCCTTTATTGTATTCATACACATACGCTATACTATTTTGAGGGGTTTGTCAAGCGTCTAAAAAGGTAGGGAAATAGGGGGTTTTAGGGTGATTATGTTCTTCTTTTGTTCTTATTGCCCTTCATATAGTGGTCTCCAGGCTCGTAATTCCAACGCATACCATGGTGGCCTCTAACATCGGCCCACCACATTCGTAGTCTGACAATAATTTTTCTGATTGGCAAAGCCATAATCACCCTTCCAAGTTTGAGATATCAAATCAAATTTGAGTTATTAATCCTATTTAGACAAATTTAATTCCTGACACAGTTTTACAAATTTTTCTGCGTCTAATACAACCAAGGTCTTGTGATTGTTCTTTTTCATCACAACTATTGGTTCATAGTCTTTTGAATTTTCACTTGCCTGTTTATAGGCATCCCATACGTTTAACTTCTCTTGATTCTTACACTCTATACTAAAGGGAAACTTTTCTCTCGCTGCTCTTGCCATAATTAAGTCTTCACCACCTGCACCCATAGATCGATTCTCTATATCTTCAGGATGTATACCTAGTTTTTCTATCAACAGTTCTCTAAACTGTTGCTGTAATCTTCGACCCTTGGCTTTTGCTGATTGTGGTCTCATTTGCTCTCCATTCTTTTCTTAAATCTTGATAAAATTCATCTGTTGTCACTAAGTCTCTGTATGATTTAAATATTCTAGCAGATATTGCTTTTTGACTTACTAATGCGTCAAGTTCTTGTGGTCTTATGTTGCCATTATCATCATACTTTTTACCATCTTTGTGATTGGCATATCTTCTTGCTCTAGTAAATCCCATTTCTAAAAACTTTCTACACATGTCCATACCCACAAAGTCTTTCTTACATCTATAATCTAGATATAAATCAAATATCTTTTGTGCTGATTGTTGTGCTATGTATGGTGTCTTGAATTTCCAGTATTTACAGATATCGTTTGTGTAGGGTCTGACTAATAATACACCTTGTTCGCCACGACCTATTCTGTATCTAGGATCATTTGGTTCAAATAATATGTTTTTATAATCTAGTTTATAATCAAATTCTATCACTTAGTTCCAATCTTCGTATCTTTTTTCTACTTCTTCTAATTCATCAACAACTTCTTGTTCCTCACCACAGAAAGGACAATACTTCTCTATATAGTCTTCCTCAGGTAAGTCATGGTCAACCTTATATTCAGCGCCACAGTTGATACATTTTTTTCTTTCAATCATTATAACTTAAATCCTTTGAAACTATCTTTTTCTACATCTTGTTTTATACCACCAACGATATAACTCTCAATCTCAGTTTCTTGTGGTGCGTTTTGTAGACCACGACTATTTAACCAATGTCTAGTCCAAGGCAATGGGTTGTTTGTCACTGGTTGATCGTAAACTGCTTTAAGACCTATTGATCTTAATCTTTTGTTTGCCATGTATTCTACATACTGATTTAATAATTTATCATTTAAACCTATCATAGAACCTTTATCAAACAGATACTTTGCCCAATCTTTCTCTTGTTGTACAGCGTCATCATACATCTTATATACTTCTTCCTCATTCTCTTTGATGACCTTTAACATCTCTTTGTCATTCTCTTTGTTTCTATAATTATTAATCATATTTTGAGATACAGCCAGATGTAAGTTCTCATCTCTTGCAATTAAAGATATAATCTTAGCACTACCTTCCATAAGTTTAAGTTCACCAAAAGCAAACGAACAAGCAAATGAAACATAGAATCTTATACCTTCAAGTATATTAACATTGATTAGTGTAAGATATAATAATCTTTTAAGTTCTTTCATATCACCTTTACCATTTATATAATATTTGTTTGCATAGGTTATAAATTTATCGTATGCGTCTGTCACAGTTTTTGCTCTTGCCATAATCTCTGGTGTATCAATAATTGTATCTAACACTTCGGTAGGATCAGGATAAACATTCTTCATAATATAAGTGTATGATCTACTATGTATTGTCTCACTAAAGTCCCATGCAACTAACATGGATTCTAATTCAGGTAAACTACAATAAGGTAAAAATGCTAGACATGGACCACGACCTTGTACACTATCTAATAAAGTTTGATACTTTAAATTAGATGTAAAGATATGTTTTTGTTCTTTTGTTAAAGAAGCATAATCGTTTCTATCTTTTTGTAAAGATACTTCTTCTGGTCGCCAGAAGAATCCTAGTTGTTGTTGATTTAATTTTTCAAATATAGGATATTTTTGTTGGTCAAATCTTTGAGTGTTAGGCTCTTCTCCAAAGAACATTGGTTGTTTCATCCAGTCTACCTTTTTTGTGTTAAATGTTTTCATCTATTGGTTCTAATTCCTCTTGTAATTTTTCTGATTCAGTTCTTTCTTTCTTGTGTTGCCTTGACATTTTTAAACCTATATCTAATATCTTTTGTTCTTCCTCGATTGCCTCGTGAAAGTATTTTTTAGATTGTACAGGCTTCACAGTTTTCTTCGTCATCTTCTTTTTTTTCTTCAACACCATCATGCCAACCAATCGGGTGTACAGGTTCCTCTATCTCTGTTTTAGCGTCATATGTATTCTGATAATACGCTGTCTTCCACCCTAGTTTATATGTAGTCAATAAGTCTTGTGCCATCGTTGATAAAGGCACCTCACCGTCTTTGTAGTTCTCTGGATTGTAAGACCAGTTACCACTAATCGCTTGATCGAAATACTTTTGCATTACAGATATAATATTAATATATCCTTCATTGCCTTTCATATCCCATAACAATGTGTAAAAATTCTTTAGTCTATTAAAGTCAGGTACAATCTGTTTAAGAGGACCTTTCTTAGACTTTTTAATTGATAGATAATCTCTTGGTGGTTCAACGCCATTAGTTGCGTTTGATACAACGGAAGATGACTCACTAGGCATTTGTGCCGATAATGTAGAGTGTCTTAATCCGTGTTCTTTAATCTCTTTTCTCAACCACTCCCAATCGTAAGTATATTTTCTACTTACAACTTCGTCTAATTCTTTCTTGTAGGTATCTATTGGTAGTATACCGTCACTATATTTAGTCTTTTCAAACCATAGACATTTACTTTTTTCTTTTGCAAGATTATTACTTGCCTTCAATAGGTAGAATTGAAATGCCTCTGATACCTTATCTACTAATTTTGCGGCTGCCTTACTCTCATAACTTACTTGATTCTTAGCAAGGTAATGTGCAAGACCTATGAAACCAATACCTAATGATCTTCTTGCAAGTGTAGATATTTTTGCTGCTTCAACAGGATATTCTTGATAATCTATAATCTCATCTAATGCTCTAACAGATAGATCACATAACTCCTCTAATTCGTCTATATCAGTTAATAGACCTAGATTTACAGCAGATAGAATACACAATGCAATTTCACCTTCTTTATCGTCTATGTGTTGTATAGGTTTCGTAGGTAGTGTAATTTCTTGACATAGATTGCTCATATTAACTTTGTCTTTAAAAGAGCTGTGAGTATTGCAATGATCTATATTCATAATATAGATACGACCTGTCTCTGCTCTCTCTTTTAGTAAATCCATAAACAACTCTTGAGCACCTATTGTAGTCTTAGGTATAGATTTATCTTTCTCATATTTTAAATACATCTCATCAAACTCAGGCATACCATATGCGTCATATAGACCTGGCACATCATGTGGTGAAAATAAAGTTATATCTTCATTCTTGATAAATCTCTCATAAAATATTTTACTAATCTGTATGGAGTAATCTAATTTTCTAACTCTATTGTCTTCAGTACCTTTATTATTTTTTAATACGAGTATGTCTTCTATCTCTTGGTGCCATATAGGAAAGTGTACAGTAGCAGAGCCACCTCTTACACCATTTTGTGTGCAACATCTAACAGTTGCTTCAAACTTTTTAAGAAAAGGCACAACACCTGTGTGTTGTACTTCACCGCCTCTAATTCTACTATTGATACCTCTTATTCGTCCTGCATTGATACCAATACCTGCCCTTTGGGCAACATAACGACCAATAGCCATATCGGAACTAAAAATACTAGGTAAGGTGTCATCACTATCAACAAGAACACAAGAAGCAAATTGACGAATAGGAGTC
>Ga0114932_10003965_pt1 | contig 14118 bp, 12 predicted proteins | sample 2SBtaG_2_FD_87286 | JGI IMG/M metagenome (GOLD analysis project Ga0114932, IMG submission 87286) | Deep subsurface microbial communities from Kolumbo volcano to uncover new lineages of life (NeLLi) - 2SBTROV12_ACTIVE470 metaG | ecosystem: Environmental > Aquatic > Marine > Volcanic ...
ATATGATCAAGCGCCAGGCCTGTCTTCAGGTGAAATCCGGCGGCGGCGGCGACCTGGTGTTTTTCGAATTGTTTTTGTCGATTGCCGATATCAAGGAACGCGTTGCCCCCGACGTCAATCTGTTTGCCAGTCCATGGTTGTTTCAATATCTGACGGAGACCCTCGATCGGCGGGTTCTGGCTGTGCTCGTGGAGGAGGATTTCTCCGAAATTACCGAGCCTTTGAGCATCAATCTGAATATTTCGACGGTTCTGTCACGGGATTTTCAGAATTTTCACCGCGCCGTCGACGGCCACATGTCGAAAGTCATCGTCGAATTTCAGATCATCGACATTTTCGCCGACATGAGGAATTATGTTTATGCCAGGGATTCCCTGCAACAACGCGGCTATCGCGTCGTTGTCGACGGCCTCAATCCCTTGTCTTTGCAATATTTCGAACCGGCCGACCTGCGCTCCGATTTCATCAAGATTTCCTGGGGGCCTGAGTTTACAGGCGATGAGGAGGAAAGCCGTTTGCAGGAGATGCGCGAGGTCATCGCGAAGGCCGGTCGCGATACCATGATCCTCGGCCGCGTCGATTCGGAAAAAGCCGTAAAATGGGGCCTCAGCCTTGGGATCAGCCGATTTCAGGGGTTCTTCATCGATAAACTGGTGCAAGTGATCGGTGGCGGCCGCAGTCCGCGCTCCACCGGCGGGACGGCATAACATGGCTGATCGTTCCGACGGTAAAAAGCGCCTTCCCAGCCAGGAAAACCTGTTGTTGGATTATGTGCGCCGCCTGGAGAAGCACAAGGACGGCCGCAAGGTGGTCATCTTGCATCTGTCCGCCCTCAGGCCCTTCAACCGCCGTGATCAGCACATCCGCGCCGCGGCCAGTAATTTCGACGCCCTGGTTTCCGATATGACCGGGCAACTGTTCACCATGAAGAACTCCGATATCTATTTCATCTTCAAGAGCGAAGCCCAGGCCGGGGTGGAAACCATCGTTCAGAAGATCAAGTATCTGTTCGACGATGATCCGCTGGTTGCCGAAGAGGACATACAGACCCAGAATTTCGCCACCTGGTATGACGCGGCCACCGATTACGACAACTTTCTTCAATTGGTCCAGGGCATGGCCCAGTCGGAACAGGAGCGTCAGGCCGCCGTGCGGTCGCGCATGGATGCCCGCTCCGCTCTGAAGGCCAAACAGAAACAGGGTGAGCCGCTGACCCCGGATGTTCTGGCCAGGGTCGAAACGGCGCTCATCCGGGCCGATCTTTCGAATTTGGCGCGGCGCCAGTTTGTCTGTGCCGTCGATTCCAAACTGGTGCCGACCCAAACCTTCAGCGAATTGTTCATTTCGATCTCTGATCTGCGCGAAACGCTGTTGCCTGGCGTCAACCTGACCGCCAACCGGTGGCTGTTCCAGCATCTCACGGAGACGCTCGACCGGCGCATGCTGTCCATGTTGACCAAAACCGACAGCATTTCGATCTCCGGGGAGATCAGTTTCAACGTCAATATCGCGACCCTGCTGTCGAAGGAGTTTCAGTCCTTCGACGACAACATTGCGGCGTCGCGGCGCGGCCAGATGATCATCGAACTGCAGAAGGAGGATATCTTCTCCAACCTGTCATCCTACGTATTCGCCCGAGAATTTGTTCAAGACAAGGGTTACCGGGTGTGTATGGACGGCGTCACCCTGGAGACCCTGACCATGATCCACCGCGAACGCCTTGGCATCGACTTGACCAAACTGGTCTGGGACCCGGAATTGGTCGACGGCGGCGAAGAGGTGCACAGCCTTTTGAAACGCGTCGTCGACGAAGAGGGCGCGGACAAATTTGTGCTCATCCGTTGCGACAACCGCGAAGCCATCGATTTCGGTAAATCCGTCGGCATTGAGCAGTTCCAGGGCCGGTTCGTGGAAAACCTCATCGCTGAAGACAACCGGCGCCGGGAAATGTTGCGCCTGAAGCGGCGGATTGAGCGGAACTGAAGTTGGACGCCGCAATCTGGCCGAAATATCAGCCAGCTGATCAAAGCAAACCCGGATCAGTCTTTATCGCTGACGCCGGCTTCGGCGAAAGTCGCCATGCCGTTGTGACAGGCACAGGCGGCCTTGATGATGCTGACCGCCAAGGCGGCCCCGGACGCTTCGCCCAGGCGCATGTTCATATCCAACAGCGGTTCCATCTCAAGGATGTCGAGCAGCCGGCGATGGCCCGGTTCGGCGGACACGTGGGCCGCCAGGCAATGATCCAGGACGTCAGGCCGGGCGGCTTTCAAGGCGCCGGCGACGGCGCCGGCCATGTAGCCGTCAAGCAATACCGGCACCCGTTGCAGGCGGGCCTGGATGATCGCACCGGCCATGGCCGCCAGTTCCCTGCCGCCAAGGCGTTGCAAGGCCTTCAGGCCGTCGGCCAGATGCGGCGCGTGATGGCGCACGGCGTCACCGACCACTTGCACCTTGATATCGTAGGCATCCCCGGTGACACCCGTGCCCGGCCCGGTCCAGTCTGCGGCACCACCGCCGTAGAGACCCATGCACAGCGCCGCCGCACTGGTCGTGTTGCCGATACCCATTTCACCGACGCACAGGATATCGGCGTCGTCGGGCACGGCGGCCATGCCACGGCCGATGGCGTCCATGAATTCGGGTTCGGTCATGGCCGGGGCCTTGGTAAAGTCGGCGGTGGGTTTGTCGAGATCAATGGCGATCACGTCCAGGGACGCGCCGACGCTTTCACACAACTGGTTGACGGCTGCCCCGCCGGTGAGAAAGTTGCCGACCATTTGCGCCGTGACCTCGGCCGGATAGGCGGATACGCCGCGTGCCACGACACCGTGATTGCCGGCGAAGACGCGCACCGCGATGGTTTCGGCGGCCGGCGGATGGCGGCCCTGCCAGGCGGCCAGCCAATGGGTAATGGTTTCCAGGCGGCCCAAGGACCCGGGCGGCTTGGTCAACTGCGGTTCGCGCTCCAGGCCGCGCGCCCGCGCGGCCTCGTCGGGCCCCGGCAAATCCGCCAGCAGGTCTCGGAGGCCGGCCAAACTATCCGGTGATTGAGCGGTTGTCTTGGCTGTCATGAGCGGCAACTTCGCAGCCTCGAAGGGACTTGTCCATGGCCAATGAAACGTTGTCGCCATGCCTTTCCTTTATGGGCCAATCTACTACCATCGGCGCGTGGAACAGGAACGCGAACAAAATCCTCTGCAGCGCCTATTTGTAGGATGGGGCCGCGATATTGCGGTGGCTGGCGCTTTTCTGACGCGCTTGCCCTTCAAGCCGGCGGCGCCCCTATCCATGGCCGATCTGGGGCCGGCGGGTCGCGCCTTTCCGTTGATTGGATTGCTAGTTGGGGCTGTCGCCGGCGGCGGGTTGTGGCTGGGCGCGCAGATCAATTTGCACCCCTTGGCTTGCGCCGTGATCGGATTGGCTGCGGGTGCCTGGATCACCGGCGCCTTGCATGAAGATGGCCTGGCCGATTTCGCCGACGGCATGGGTGCCGGCGACCGGGCGCGGCGCCTGGAGATCATGCGCGATTCGCGGACCGGGACCTTCGGCGTGTTGGCGTTGATCTTCAGCATCGCCTTGAAGGCCGCGATCTTGGCCGGGTTTTTAGGGCCGGGACTGGCCGCCGCGGCAATGGTCACCGCCGCCGCCGTATCGCGCGGCGCCGTGCCCATGGTCATGCTGGGCCTGAAACCGGCGCGGGCCGACGGATTGGGCCGCGACGCGGGCCGGCCGGATGCCGTGACCGTCTACCAGGCGTTGGGTTTGAGCATCGTTGCGGCGTTTGTCTTGATGAATTGGCAGCCGGCGGTGCTGGCCCTGTTGATGGCCATATGTGCCGTTGGCATGGTCGGCTGGCTTGCCCATCGCCGCCTCGGCGGCTATACGGGCGACGTTCTGGGCGCCGCCCAACAGGCCGCCGAGGCCGCCGTTCTCATTGCCGCCGGAGTTTTTGCTTCATGAGTACCGTAACGCGCTGGTGGTTTGTCCGCCACGCCCCCGTGGTTGGCATGACCGGCAAGATTTATGGCTCCGATGATGTCGCCTGTGATACCTCCGACACGGCGTCTTTCGAGGTATTGGCCGGTGCATTGCCCGGCGACGGCATATGGCTGACGTCGCACCTGAGCCGTGCCAAGTTGACGGCCGCGGCCATCGGCGGCGCCGGCCTTACCTATCCAACACCCATAATCGAGGAACATTTGGGCGAACAGGATTTCGGCGATTGGCAGGGCTCAAGCTGGAGTGAGATGCAAGAAGCCGATCCGGATGCTTATTTTGCCTTTTGGCAGGCCCCGGCTCACAGCGCGCCGCCGGGCGGCGAGAGCTTCGCCGATCTGATCGCCCGCACCGGCACCATCATCGAGCGCTACACGGCCGATCATGCGGGCCGCGACATCGTCGCCGTCTGCCACGGCGGCACGATCCGTGCCGCTGTCGCCCACGTCCTCGGCCTGTCCCCGGAACTGGGCATGTCGTTTACCATCGATACCCTGTCCATGACGCGCTTGGAACATGTCGAGGGTGGATTGTTGCGCGGCAAGGGCGGCGCCTGGCGTATTGCCGGCATCAATCAAACATCCGGCGGCAAAAACGACGGGACCATACGGTGAGCACGCCGTTGCCCCTGATCAGCCTGGTCCTTGGTGGGGCGCGGTCCGGCAAAAGCCGCTACGCCGAAGAACTGGTGGAAGCCCAGGGCCGCGGTCTCTATCTGGCAACGGCGGAAGCCATGGACGATGAAATGGCGGCCCGCATCGAAAAACACCGGGCCCGGCGCGGCGAGATATGGGAGACCATTGAAGAGCCGCGCGAGGTCCCCGCCGTGCTGGCCCGCGAAGCCCGGCCGGACCGGCCGATTCTGGTCGACTGCCTGACGCTTTGGCTGTCGCATTTGCTGTTCCATGACATGAAAGCCGGCGAAGAAATCCAGAAATTGACGGAGCTGTTGCAATCCGGGGCTTTACGGGGGCCCGTGGTTTTCGTATCAAACGAGATTGGCCTGGGCGTGGTGCCCGACAATCACGTGTCGCGGTTATTCCTCGATGCCCAGGGCGAACTCAATCAACTGGTGGCGAAGTTGGCCAACCGCGTTGTCCTGGTGACCGCCGGCCTGCCGCAAATCCTGAAGGACGAAACGTCATGAGCCCACAAACAGGCAAGATTCCCGCCACCGTCATTACCGGGTTTTTGGGTGCCGGCAAGACCACGGTCATCCGGCACATGCTGGAAAATGCCGCCGGCAAGCGTATCGCCCTGATCATCAACGAATTCGGCGATCTGGGCATTGACCGCGAATTAGTTACCGGCTGCGGCATTGAAGGATGCGAGGACGACAACGTCGTGGAACTTGCCAACGGCTGTATCTGCTGCACGGTCGCCGATGATTTCCTGCCGACCATGGAAGCGCTTCTTGACCGGCCCGACCCGCCCGAGCACATCGTCATCGAAACTTCAGGTTTGGCCCTGCCCAAACCCTTGGTAAAAGCTTTCAATTGGCCGGAAATCCGCTCCCGGGTTACCGTCGACGGCGTCGTCGCCGTGGTCGATGCGCCAGCCGTCGCCGCCGGACAGTTCGCCGAAGACCCGGACGCCGTGCAGGCGGTCCGTGAGGCCGATGATATGTTGGACCACGATTCGCCCCTGGAAGAAGTCTTTGAAGATCAATTGCTGTGCGCCGATATGGTGTTGCTGAACAAGAGCGATCTTCTTGACGGCGAAGCCTTGGACGGCGTGCGCGACGAAGTCCGCTCGGAAGTTGCTGCCCAGGTGAAGATGGTCGACGCGGTTCACGGCGCCATCGATCCGAAGGTGCTGTTGGGCATCGGCGCCGGCGTCGAGGATGTCATCGAGGGCCGGAAATCGCATCACGACGACGAAGACGATCACGACCACGATGATTTCGAAAGCTTCATTGTCAGCCTCGGCGATATCGCTGACCCCGCGGCCTTGGAAACCCGCATTCGGGCCGCCGCCGCGGATCACGACATCCTGCGCGTCAAAGGCTTCATCCATGTGCCGGGCAAGGATATGCGCCACGTGGTGCAGGCCGTCGGGGCCCGGGTCCAGCGCTATTACGACCGGCCCTGGGCGGACGGCGAAACCCGCGCCACGGAACTGGTGGTGATTGGCGAAACGGGTCTTGATCGGGCCAGCATCGAGCGCGCCCTGGCCGCCGCCTGACATGCACCTCCTGGCCGCCCAACCCGGTGGCGTCTCCGACGGATCGGAAGCCGTCGATCTGGGCCAGACGCCCGGCGATATCGTTGTCATCTCTGCCGCCGATACGGAATTGACCCTGCTGGCCCAGGCCCGCGCCCAGCAGCCAGCTGACGGATTCCCCGTCTTGCGCCTCGCCAACATGATGCATCTGGCGCACAACATGTCCGTCGATCTTTACGTCGAGGACATCATCGCCAAAGCCAAGCTGGTGGTGTTGCGCATCTTGGGCGGGCGCGGCTATTGGCCCTATGGCTGTGAACAGGTGGCCGCGGCCTGCGAGGCCAACAACATTCCCGTCGCCTTCCTGCCCGGCGACGATCAGCCGGATGCGGAACTGGCGGCGCTGTCGACCCTGGACGCCGATGCCCAGCACCGCCTTTGGCAATATCTGGTGCACGGCGGGCCTGAAAATGCCCTGGATTTCATCAGCTACGCCGCCGACCTGACAGGTCATACTGCGGATTGGCAGGAGCCTCGGCCCCTGGTGCGGGCCGGCTTACATTGGCCGGGCGCGGCGAACACGGATCTGGCCCGGGTTCAGTCGAACTGGATCGAAGGGCGGCCCGTGGCGGCTGTGGTTTTCTACCGAGCCCTGGTTCAATCGGGAAATCTCTGGGCCGTGGAAGCGGTCATTGAGGGCCTTGCCGAGGCCGGATTGAACCCGCTGCCGATTTTTGTCGCCAGCCTCAAGGACCCGGTGGCGGCGGCCACCCTGGAAACGCTGTTGGCCGATGCACCGCCGGCGGTGATCTTGAACGCCACGGGCTTCGCCGTTTCGGCGCCGGGCCAGGACCGCGCCGCCGGACCGTTTGACATCGACAGTGCGCCGGTGGTCCTGCAAATGGTATTTTCCGGCGGCAATGAAGAAGCCTGGCGCGCCGGCACCCGGGGCCTCGGCGCCCGCGACATCGCCATGAACGTCGCCCTGCCCGAGGTCGATGGCCGGGTGCTGACCCGGGCTGTCTCCTTCAAGGGCAGCGTGCGCCGTGATCCGCTGACGGAAACCGATATGGTGCGTTACGAACCCGTCGCCGACAGGGTCAGCTTCGTCTGCCAATTGGCGGCCGCCTGGGCGGCCGTGCGGACGACGGAGGCGCCGGACCGTCGGGTGGCTTTGATTCTCGCCAATTATCCGAACCGGGACGGCCGGCTGGGCAATGGTGTTGGCCTCGATACGCCCGCCGGTGCAATCGAGCTGTTGAAGGCCCTGCGTGCGGAAGGTTATCGCGTCACCGACGTGCCGGTCGACGGCGAAGCGCTGATCGATCGGGTCATGGCCGGGCCGACCAACGCCTTCGAAAAGCTTAATCGCCGGGACATCTCTGAAACCTTGTCCCTGGCCGACTACCATATTTTCTTCGGCGGTTTGCCGAAATCCGTTCAAGAGGCCGTCACCGATCGCTGGGGCGCGCCGGAAACCGATCCCTTTTACCGCGAAGGCGAGGTTGATTGCGGCCGCTTCGCGGTGCCGGCCTTCCGCCTCGGCAACGTGGCGGTCTGCCTGCAGCCGGCGCGCGGCTACAACATTGATCCGAAGGAAACATATCACGACCCGGACCTGGTGCCGCCGCACAACTATTTGGCCTTCCACGCCTGGCTGCGCAACGAATTCCGTGCCCATGCCGTCGTCCACTTCGGCAAGCACGGCAATCTGGAATGGCTGCCCGGCAAGGCGCTGGCCCTGTCGGAAGACTGTTTCCCGGAGGCCGCCTTGGGGCCCATGCCCAACATCTATCCCTTCATCGTCAATGATCCCGGCGAAGGCACGCAGGCCAAGCGCCGTACCAGTGCGGTCATTGTCGATCATCTGACGCCGCCCCTGACGCGGGCCGAAAGCTACGGGCCCTTGAAAGATCTGGAGCAGTTGGTCGATGAATATTACGAGGCGTCGGGCGTCGATCCCAGGCGCCTGAAGGTGCTGACCCGCGATATTCTGGAGCTGTGCCACACCACGGGGCTGGATGCCGATTGCGGGATTGAAGACGGCGACGACGATGATGCGGCGTTGGGCAAGTTGGACAATTATCTCTGTGAGCTGAAGGAAATGCAGATCCGCGACGGCCTGCATATTTTCGGCAAAGCCCCGGAAGGCCGGTTGCTGACGGACTTGCTGGTTGCTCTGGTGCGGGTGCCCAGGGGCACCGAGGACGCCGCCCATGCGTCTCTGCACCGCGCCCTGGCAGAGGACCTGGGCCTGGATTTTGATCCCCTGGACTGCGACATGGCGGCAACCTGGGCCGGACCGAAACCGGATGCGCTGAGCGGCGACGATCCCTGGCGCAGCGCCGGGGATACGGTCGAACGTCTGGAAGACCTGGCCGCCGCGTTGGTTGGCGGTGCGCGCCAAATGGAAGCAACATGGACCGCCACGCGGGCTGTCCTTGAGCATCTGAATACGGTCATCCGGCCCGCCGTGGAACGCTGCGGCGACGCGGAAATCACCGGCGCCGCGACGGCCCTGGCCGGCAGGTTCCTGGAGCCCGGCACGTCGGGCGCGCCGACCCGTGGCCGGCCCGATGTGCTGCCCACGGGCCGCAATTTTTATTCCGTCGATACCCGCACCGTGCCAACCCCGGCGGCCTGGCAACTGGGTTGGAAATCGGCCGGCTTGTTGGTCGAACGCCACATGCAGGATCACGGCGCCTGGCCGACGACCATGGCGCTCAGTGCCTGGGGCACGTCGAATATGCGCACCGGCGGTGACGACATCGCGCAAGGCCTGGCCTTGATGGGTGTGCAGCCCACCTGGGACACGGCCAGCCGCCGGGTTACCGGGTTCGAGGTGATGCCGGCCAGCGTGCTTGACCGGCCTAGGGTGGATGTGACGCTCCGGGTGTCGGGCTTCTTCCGCGATGCTTTCCCAGGCCTGATCGATCTCTTCGATTCCGCCGCCCGCGCCGTGGCCGCAATGGACGAACGCGATGAGGTCAACCCGGCGGCTCGGCGGGTGCGCGAGGAAACGGCAGCTTTGATGGCCGGCGGCATGGACGAAGCGGCGGCGGCAACGCGCGCCGGTTTCCGGGTGTTCGGCTCGAAGCCGGGCGCCTACGGGGCCGGTCTGCAGGCCCTGATGGATGAAAAAGGCTGGGATACGGACGCCGATCTCGCCCGCGCCTATGTGGCCTGGGGTGGCTATGCCTATGGATCGGGCGCCGAAGGCGCGGCGGAGCACGGGCTGTTCGAAACGCGCCTGAAGTCCGTCGAGGCCGTTATTCACAACCAGGACAACCGCGAACACGACCTGTTGGATTCCGACGACTACTACCAGTTCGAAGGCGGCATGACGGCGGCGGTGCGGCACCTTACCGGGGCGCAACCGGCGACCTATCACATGGATCATGCCAGGCCTGAAACGCCCCGCGCCCGCACTTTGGATGAAGAGATCGCCCGCGTCGTCCGGGCCCGGGTGGTCAATCCGAAGTGGATCGACGGCGTCATGCGCCACGGCTACAAGGGTGCCTTTGAGATGGCGGCGACGGTCGACTACATGGTGTCTTTCCAGGCCACGGCGCGCTGCGTGAAGGATCATCACTTCGACGCCGTGTTCGACGCCTACCTGGATGACGAAACGGTCCGGCAGTTTCTCGAAGATCATAATCCGCAGGCCCTGAAGGAAATGACCGAACGTCTTATCGAGGCCCAGGAACGCGGCCTCTGGCGGCCGCGGCGCAACGACACGCGCGCACTTCTGGAAAATTTGATGGCCCGGGCAGCGGTGGCGTGACGTCGCCAGTCCTCCGTGCCGGGTTGTGGATGATGGGGGCGTTGGCCTCCTTCACCGCGATGGCGATCTGCGGGCGCGAACTGTCCGTTGATCTGACGACCGCGCAGATCATGTTTTGGCGCGGTGCTGTCGGGATCATCCTGATTTCCACATTGTTGCAATTTTCCGGCTGGCACCAACTGCGCACGCAGATATTCCGCATCCACGCCTTTCGCGCCGTGGCGCATTTCGGCGCCCAGTTCTGCTGGTTTTATGCAATTCCGCTGATCGCCCTGGCCGAGCTGTTCGCCATCGAGTTCACCATGCCCATATGGACCGCCATCCTGGCGGCCCTTTTCCTTGGTGAGCACTTGAACAAAGTCCGCGTGATGGCGATCGCGCTGGGCTTTGCCGGCGCCATGGTGATTATTCGCCCTGGTGTCGCGGAGGTTGGCATCGGCGCCCTGTCCGCCCTGGCCGCGGCCGTGGGCTTCGGCGTCGCGACGATCACCGTGCGCATGCTGGCGCAGAAGGACACGCCGCTGTGCATCCTGTTCTACATGACCCTGATCCAGCTTCCCATGGGGTTTGCCCTGGCCCTCGACGGTTGGATTTGGCCCGACCCGGTGGTGCACGGGCCATGGATCGTTTTGGTCGGCTGCACGGCCTTTACCGCGCATTACTGCATGGCCAGTGCCATGCGCCTGGCCGAGGCCACCGTCGTGGTGACCATGGATTTCATGCGGCTGCCGTTGATTGCCGTGGTCGGCTACCTGTTTTACGGCGAGACCCTTGAAATCTGGGTGGCGGCGGGCGCGGTCCTGGTGTGCACCGGCATTTACATGATTGTCCGCGACGCCAGCCGGCGCGAGGCTGCATGAGCCGCTTGCCGCCCAATTGGGGCGCCAGCCTGTGGATGGGCGGCACCATCGCCTCATTCGGCATCATGTCGATCTGCGGACGCGAATTGTCCGGCGACTTGTCGACAATCCAAATTCTCTTTTGGCGGAGCTTGGTGGGTTTTCTGATCATCACCACGCTGGTCGCCCGGGCCGGATGGGACACGGTGCGGACCCAAAACGTGAAGGTCCACGTAGGCCGCAACGTCATCCATTTCGGCGCCCAATTCTGCTGGTTTTACGCCATCGCCACGATCTCCTTGGCGGAAGTGACGGCGCTGGAATTCATGACCCCCATCTGGACTGTTATCATGGCCGCCCTGTTCCTGGGTGAAAGGCTGAACCGCTATCGCATATTGGCGGTAACGCTTGGCTTCGTCGGCACGGTGATCATCGTCCGGCCCGGGTTCACCAACGTGGAACTGGGCACAATTGCCGGGCTTGGCGCCAGCCTGGGCTACGCCGTAGGCATGGCGACGGCGCGGTTTCTGGCGCTCAGGGAAAAGGCCCTGCCGGTGCTCTTTTACATGACGCTGATCCAGATGCCGCTGGCCTTTGTCCTGGTGCTGAGCGTGTCCGAATGGGTCTGGCCGAGCCTTGCCAATTTGCCGTGGGTTATCTTGGTCGGCATGTCCGGCCTGACGGCGCATTTTTGCATCAACCGGGCCATGTCCCTGGCGGAGGCCGGCACGGTCAGCATTATCGGATTTCTGCGCTTGCCGTTCATGGTCGCGGTCGGCTACATAGCCTACAACGAAAAGCCGGAGATCTGGCTGATCACCGGGTCGTTGCTGATTGTCGGCGGACTCTACCTCAATGTCCGGGATTCCCAGACCCGGAAGGACTGATACATGGACAGCCCTACGCCCAAAGTTTCGCGGCTTCAGGCCCTCGTGCGCGGATTCCGTCAGCGTTGCCCGCGGTGCGGCAATGCGCCTGTATTCCGGGCCTATCTGAAACCGGTCGAGGCCTGCGCCCATTGCGCCGAGCGCTTCGGCCATATTCACGCCGACGACCTGCCGCCATATCTGACGATTGTCGTGGTTGGCCATATCATCGTGCCGCTGTTCATGCTCGTTGATCGCTACGTCAGCCTGTCGACCTGGATGCATATCGCCATCTGGATACCGTTGACCATGGTGTTGATGTTCTACTTCCTGCCGCGCTTGAAGGGTGCGTCGCTGGCATGGATGTGGACGCTGGGGCTTTCGGGGAACGAGACCCAAGGGATCGAAGCCGGCGAATAGGGCGCCCCCCGCCATTTCATGGTAGAATTGCCCCGCACCCATTGACCGGCGAGGCACATGGCGGATCAACACCCCAACTGGCTTTCTTTCATGGCCCACGCCCGGGCCATGCGCCGCAAAGCCATCGACAGCGGCGACCAGGGCTATGGCGCCGTCATCGTCAAGGACGGTGAGGTCGTCGGCTGGGGCCCCAGCCGGGTCGTCGTCAACGGCGACCCCACGGCACATGCGGAAATGGAGGCGATCCGTGACGCCGCCCGGCGGCTGAAGACCACGGATCTTTCGGGCTGTGTCATGGTCTCCACTTCGCACCCGTGCCCCATGTGCGAAACGGCCGGGTATTGGGCGCATCTGGATGAGCTGATTCATGGCGCGGACGCGGTATCGAGCGGCGCGCCGGTGTATCAGCGATGCTGAGGCGCCGGTTCCTGAACGGCCTGGCGGCGGGTGCCGCCGTATCCGTGGCGTGGCCGGCAATGGGCGCCGAGAAACCTTGGCAACCCGCATCGCCATCACACGAAGCCTTCATGACCCGTGCCATCGATCTGTCGCGGATCGGCGTCAAGCGCGGCGACGGCACGCCCTACGGCGCGGTCGTCGTGCGGCGCGGCGTGATCATCGGCGAGGGCTGGAACCGCACGTCGGTAAAATTCGATCCCACCGCGCACGCGGAAATCGAAGCCATCCAGGCGGCGGCCCGATACCTGGAACGCCGCGACCTGGCCGGCTGCGTGCTCTACACCAACGGCGGGCGGCCGTGCCCCATGTGCGAGGGCGGCGCCTATTACGCCAGACTTGATCGCATCTATCACGCGCATGCCGCTGCCGACATCACCGACGCCGGGCCGCCGCAGATGACCTATTGCAGTTGACGGGGCGCTCTTATTCATCCGGCTTCTTCGGCAGATCGTAATACAGCGCGCCGTCCTTGACGAAGGCCTTGAAGGCGAAGGCGAAAGTCACGTCGTGGACCACGTCTTCCCATTCGTCCGTGTCTTCGTCCAGTTTTTTGACCAGCACGTTGCCCACATCGCGGCCAAAGGCGATGACCTTGGTATCGTGGATGGAATTTTGCCCGGGCAGCCAACTGAGGATCAAACCGTCGCGTTCGATCGTTTCCTTGGCGCGCAGCATCTTCAGGGTCCAGGCTTCGCGGCCGACGACCACGACGCGGTCATAGGGCCGCACCCCTTCGGGCAGGTCGTAAATCTCCAAACCCACGCCGGGGCTGGAATCCATGCGCACATAGGGCGTGGCTCCGTAAGGCCGGGCGTTGGGGTTGTTGGGCACCAGCACACGGCCATCGGGATGTTCGGCGGCGAACCGGCCGAAGGCCTCGACCCGTGAGGCCAGCGGCTTCAATTTTGTTCCGGTCATCGCCCCGATCACCGCCTCGCCGGTGAACTGCTGCCACCACGAGCCCGTGTCGCGGTCGTACATGACCAGGTCAAAATGCCTGAGCCGGCCGGTATTGCCGAACACCAGGTTTTTCGTGCCGCCGGGCGTTTTTACGTCGCGCTCAAAAACCACCCCGGAATTGCACAGCGGACAGTAGGTGACCAAAAGCGGCGTGTCGCCGACCTTATCGTTGACAATCTCGTGCCACAGCATGAGCCGCAGCGGATAGGCCCGGGCGTCGCTGCCGACAACAACGCTCAACACCGGCTCCAGGGCGCCGAGACCCTGCACCTTGCGGGCCGGAATGAAGGTCGGGTTGGTGATCGGCGGGATCGAATCCTTGCGGGCGCCGTCGGAACGGATGTCGGAAAGGGGGATTGCGCGCTTGGAAAAATCCGTATTCGGAAATTCAACCCGCCAATACTGCAGGCCGTCGGCGGCCCCGGCCGTTCCCGCCGACAGCGCCGCGATCAGTGCGAGGATGCAAACCAACAGCCTTCCCAAGCCGGCGGATCGGGGTATGCTGCGTCTGTCCCTTGCCTGAGCCATGCGGGGAATGCTACCCAACCCAACCACCTCGCACAAATGAGAGAAACCGCATATGAGCGCGAAAACCAAAGACCAGATGACCGACGAAGAGCTGGATGCC
>Ga0114932_10003966_pt1 | contig 14113 bp, 9 predicted proteins | sample 2SBtaG_2_FD_87286 | JGI IMG/M metagenome (GOLD analysis project Ga0114932, IMG submission 87286) | Deep subsurface microbial communities from Kolumbo volcano to uncover new lineages of life (NeLLi) - 2SBTROV12_ACTIVE470 metaG | ecosystem: Environmental > Aquatic > Marine > Volcanic ...
AGAGTTGTTAGATCTAACTTCTTAAAGTCTAAAAATTATACCGCAAACTCCTAATAAATAAAGAAAAACCTGCGTCAAATGGCTGCCATTATAACGGATCAGATTAGAATATTAAACGCAAAGAATTTTATTGCTGGAATTGATAATTCCAGTAATTCTTACTATTCTTTTGTTGGTTTACCCAATCCTACGGATTACCAGAGTGATTGGGATACTGATCCTCCTGCACCAAAAGATAATTTTGATCAAGAGAATGACTATTGGGATACAATGGTCGCTTTAAAGAAGATTAATACTGCTGATGCGAATCAAGTAGTTCCCAAGAGAACATGGAGTTCTGGAACTGCTTATGATATGTATCGTCACGATTACAGTAGAACAAATACAGCAAAAGTTTCAGGTTCTACATCACTTTATCTTGCAAATTACTTTGTAATGAATAGTGATTTTAGAGTTTATATTTGCTTACATAATGGAACTGACCCTGATAATCCAACAGGGAAAGCATCTTTAGATGAACCTACTTTTACTGATTTAGAACCAAGAAGCGCAGGCACTAGTGGTGATGGATATATTTGGAAATATCTTTATACAATTAAACCAAGTGAAGTCGTAAAATTTGAATCCACCCAGTTCATGCCAGTTCCAAAAGACTGGACAACTGCCACGGATAATGCAGCAGTTAGAGATAATGCTGTCGATGGTAGTATCAAGATTGTAACCATCACGAATCGTGGTGTTGGTTTGGGAACTGCAAATGCAATTTATACAGGAGTTCCAATTAGAGGAGATGGAACTGGAGCAGAATGCACTATCGTTATCAATGGAAATCAGGAAGTAGGACAAGTAATTGTTTCTAGTCAAGGTTCTGATTATACCTATGGTAATGTTGATTTAGTTGCAGGCGGAGTTCCTACAGGAACTACAAGACCCACTTTTGATGTAATTATTCCTACTCAAGGAGGACATGGTGCAGACATCTATAGAGAATTGGGAGCATATAACGTGCTTCTGTATTCTAGAATTGAAAACGATAATGAAAATCCAGATTTTATTACTGGAAACCAGATTGCAAGAATCGGTGTTGTAGAGAATCCTGAACAGTTCGGATCATCTACAATTTTGTCCTCTGACAAAGCGTCTGCAGTAAGCGCCCTCAAATTAGTTGGTATTGGATATAGCACTGCTACATTCACGGCAGATTCTTATTTTACTCAGACAGTTTCTACTGGTTCTACTGCAGTTGGAAGAGTTGTAAGTTATGACCAAACAACAGGGGTGCTTAAGTTCTGGCAAGATAGAAGTCTTGCTGGATTCAACACTGTAGGGACAGCACAAACTCAACCGACTTATGGATTTGATCTGACAGAATTTACCTCTTCACCTGGGTCAGGTGGAAGTTTAACAATTACCCCTTCTACAGGATCTAATTTAGGTATCGATACTAACTTCTCCGGTATCTCAACCGTAATAAATAATCGTACATACTATCTTGGTCAGAGTTTCACGAGTGGTATTGCCAATCCTGAGGTGAAAAAACACTCTGGAAATATTATCTACGTTGATAATAGACCATCTATCACCAGATCGTCGAACCAAAAGGAAGACATAAAAGTTATTTTGCAGTTCTAAAGAATTATGCCACAGCAGACGAATCTTAACGTAGCGCCTTACTTTGACGACTTTGATCCCGCTAACGACTATCATAAGGTATTATTCAAACCTGGTTATCCTGTTCAGGCAAGGGAATTAACATCCCTTCAGTCTATACTTCAAAATCAGATTGAAAAGTTTGGTCAGCACTTTTTTAGAGAGGGCGCAAAAGTTATTCCTGGAAATACTTCTTACACTAGACTTTATTATGCAATTCAGTTGGATAATAACTTTCAGGGGGTCCCTGTAGCTGCTTATGTTGATCAATTAATCGGAACAACGATTACGGGTGAGAGATCTGGTGTAACTGCTGTTGTCGATAGTGTCGTTTTGCCAGAAGATTCTGAAAATGGCAATATAACTCTTTATATCAACTATCTTGGATCAAGCACAACAAATAATCAAACACAAACATTCTTCGATGCTGAGACTTTAACCTGCAACGAAGTAATTATTTCTGGATTACTAGGCAATACAAACATTCCAGTTGGTTCTGCTTTTGCTAGTACGATTGCAACCAATGCTGCTGCAACTGGATCAGCGTTTTCTGTGGATAATGGCGTTTACTTCATTAGAGGCAATTTTATAAACGTAAGTAGAGAAACTTTAATTCTTGATCAATATAGCAATACTCCTAGTTACAGAATTGGTTTCTTTGTTGACGAAGAGGTTGTTACGGCAGATTTAGATGAAACGTTAAACGATAATTCTCAAGGATTTAGCAACTACGCTGCCCCTGGTGCTGATAGACTTCAGATCAGTATAAGTTTATTTAAAAAACCTTTAGATGATTTTGCTGATGATAATTTCATTTTACTTGCAACCGTAATTAACGGTGTTATTCAAACTGATTCTCTTTCCACTGGACGTGGAAGATATCATAGCAAAGACTTTACAGATACTCTTGCAAGAAGAACTTTTGACGAATCTGGACATTATTATGTAAGACCATTTGACGTTGCTTTAGTTGATTCGTTAAACAATCAGACTGGCAATAACGGCGTTTTTAACGAAGGACAATTTACTCCTGGGGGACAAACTCCTACCGATAATCTTGCTTTACTCAGAGTTTCTCCTGGAAAGGCATACGTCAAGGGATATGAATGTGAAACTTTAAACACGACTTATGTTGATGTAGATAAACCAAGAACTACAAAAACAATTGAAAATCAAGTTTTCAATTACAACACTGGACCTACTTTAAAGATTAATAGTGTCTACAGAGCACCTACAGTTGGAGTTGGCAATACTTTTGTTGTAAGTTTACGAGATCAAAGAGTTGGTGTCAATTCTGAGACTGCTCCTGGAAAAGAAATTGGTCTTGCAAGAGTTTATGACTTTAGATTGGAGTCAGGGACTTATAGCGCCTCAAACGCAAATACAAACCAGTGGGATATTGCCCTTTATGATGTACAGACCACTACTGAGATTGCTTTAAACCAGTCGCATACTTTAACTGTTCCCACTTTCGTTAAGGGTAATTCTAGTGGTGCAACAGGGTTTATAAGACATCCAGTGAGCGCAGGAACCGCTGTTACTGTATATAATAGTAAAGGAACTTTCGTAGTAAATGAAAAACTTTCCTTTAATGGACTTGAAAATGGAAGAATTGCCATTGCAATAACAGAAAATAAAATTTCTAATGTAAAATCTGTTTTTGCATCATCAAATACTTTAGATTTAGCAGACGGTATTACTGGTGTTAATACTTTTAGTGCTAACGTTCTGCAATCTAGTAAATTTACTGTTGGTATCGCCACCATCAGTCCTAAATCTAGTGGAGTAAGCACAATCACCACTGGCAATAATCTATTTCCTGGAACTGTTGTCAGAGAAAACGATTTAATTAGATATACCGATACAACAGCAGGACTTACAGAAGATCCTATTATTGCTAGAGTTACTGATGTAGGAACTTCCAATGTTACTATTGAAGGTGTTGCCACTGTCTCTGGTATTGCAAGCGGATTTTTACCAGCGTCTACTCTGAGTGTAACTGACTTAGAAGTTCTGACTACTGAACTTGCTCCATCCTCGGATAGTACTTTATTCACACCATTACCAAAACCAAACGTAGCTGCGTTTGATCTCTCTGAGACAACCTTCACCATTAGAAGGACTTTCAGTGTAGATATTGCTAGCAATCAACTTTCTGTTGCTGCAGCTGCAGGTGCTAATGAAACATTCTTACCCTTTGATGATGAAAGATATACTCTTATCAGATCTGACGGTGTTACAGAGGAACTGACTGCCGATAGATTTGAAATCTCCGCAGATGCTAAGTCTCTTCAGATTAGAAATCTTGGAACTGATAATACTGGCGCAACTTTGCACGCTACTTTGAGAAAATTAAATGCAACTTCAAAAGTTAAGATTAAAAATAGAGTAAAGTCTATTATCGTTGATAAATCTAGACTTCAAGGATCTGGTATTGGAACAACTACACTTAATAATGGACTAACCTATGGAAACTATCCATATGGAACTAGAGTTGAAGATGAAGTAATCTCTTTGAACTCTCCTGATATTATCTCCATTCAAGGAATCTTTGAGTCCTCAGATACCTCAACTGCTACTGCTCCTAAGGTATCCTTACTTAATATCATCAGTCCATCTACAACCACTTCAGATATATTGATCGGAGAAAGGATCACAGGTCAAACTAGTGGTGCTGTAGCAATTGTCGCTGAGATTGTAGATTCGTCCACTATATCTTACATCTATAAAAATGAATCCGTATTCATTGAAGGTGAAACTCTTGATTTTGCTGAATCTGATATTACTGCTAGAGTGTCTGTTTTAACAACACCGAGTTTTAACGTATCTTCAAATTACACATTTAGAACAGGGCAAGAGGATACACTCTATACTTATGGAAGTATAAGAAGAAAAAATAAAAATGACGCTCCTACAAAACAGTTAAAGATCTATTTTACATCTGCGTCTTTTAACTCAACTGATAACGGCGATATTGTCACTGTAGAATCTTATAAGAATTTTAATTACTCTACAGAAATCAAGACGGTCAATAATTATAGAAACACTGATATTATTGATTTAAGACCAAGAGTCTCCGAATACACTGTGACTGAGGGTGCTAGATCTCCACTTGAGTTTGCTGGTAGAGCATTTGATGCTGCTGGTCAATCAGTAAATCACATTTTAGCATCTGACGAATCCATAATCGCTGACGTTGACTATTACTTAGGTAGAATTGACAGATTGTTCCTGACTAAGGACGGAAGATTTCAGGTCGTGTATGGAACTCCCTCTGAAAATCCTGTCAGACCTAACCCTGTAGATGATGCAATTGAAGTTTGTACGTATGAACTACCACCATATCTCTTTAATACATCTGATGTAAAATTATCATTTAGTCAACATAAGAGATACCGTATGCAAGACATCAAGAAACTTGAAGATAGAATCAAGAGTCTTGAGTACTATACAACTCTCTCATTGCTAGAAAAAGAAACTGCTAATCTTTTTATTCCTGACACTGAAGGTTTAAATAGATTTAAGTCTGGTTTCTTTGTTGATAACTTCTCTGGATTCCAAACTCAAGAAGATGGTGTTGATATCAAAAATTCAATTGATAGAAAATTTGGTGAACTAAGACCGAGACATTACACTAATTCGGTTGATATGATTCTTGGTCCTGTTGTTGACAGAGACACAACTTTAGATTCTAGTGTTGCACCTATCGAAGGTAATAATGTAAGAAAAGGTGATGACATTGTAACTCTAGATTATGCTGAAGTTGAATATATTACACAAGCGTTTGCAACTAGAACTGAAAGTGTTACTCCTTTCTTGATTAGTTTCTGGAATGGTACTATGGAGTTGACTCCAGCTACCGATAATTGGGTTGATACTACACGTTTAGAAGCGAAGATTATTCAGCAAGAAGGTAATTATACTGAGACCTTCGATACCATGGTTGCAAATGGTGAAGTTGATCCTCAAACTGGGTTTGGTCCTATCCTTTGGGATTCTTGGGAAACCAATTGGGGTGGAATTACAGACGTGGAGGTTACTAGACCTAGAGTTGTTCAAAATGGTCCAGACACTATTCATCGTCAAGGTCCTGGTGGTAGAGCAAGACAAAGAAGAGAAACTAGAACTGTAACTGATCTAGTGGTTGAAGAAACATTTATAAATCGAGTTCAATCTGGTGTTCAGTCTAGAAATGGAACTAGAACTATTATTACTGAAGAGTTTGATACTAATTCCCTTGGTGATAGAACTGTCAGTAGAGATTTGATTGCGACGATGAGATCTAGGAACATTGAATTCGTTGCTAGAAAGATGAAACCACTCACAAGGTTGTATGCATTCTTCGATGGTGTGGATGTCACAAAGTATTGTGTTCCTAAACTTCTTGAAATCTCCATGACTAGCGGAACCTTCCAGGTTGGAGAAACCGTAGAAGGTAGAATGATTAGAACTGGTCTCGCTGAAGAGTCTAATGAGACCTCTCCTAAGATTACTTTTAGAGTTGCTCAAATTAATCATAGAGAAGGTGCTTACAACAGCCCAACTAAAACTTTCCGCGAGAACCCTTATACCAATCGCCCTCTCTCTAATGCATATTCTTCAACTTCAAATATTCTGAACGTTGATACTCTTTCTCTTTCTGAACAAGCACAAGGAGACTTCTTTGGATTTGTTCAAACTGGAATGACTTTTGTTGGAAAGACAAGTGGAGCGCAGGCAACTTTGGATGATGTAAGACTTATCTCTGATCTGTCTTCTACTATCATTGGAAGTTATTTTGTCCCTGACCCTAATAATGTCAACTTCCCCAAATTTGAGACAGGAACCAAGACATTTACACTTGTAAATGATGAAGATAATAATCAAGACCTTGCATCTACAATTGTTGAAGAAAACTTTACATCTTCAGGAACTTTGGAAGTTCTTCAGGAAAACATTCTTTCTATCAGAAATGCAAGAGTGGAACAGAAGAGAGAATTCCAAGAAAGAAATGTCGAGCAAACTCTTGGCACTGAACTTGTTAACAGCAATGTTCTAAGCGAAACTCAAAGAACTCAAACTATTATCACTTGGTATGACCCTCTTGCACAGTCCTTCTTAGTTGAAGATGAGACAGGTTGTTTCCTTACCAGTTGTGATGTGTTCTTCAGAACGGTTGATGATGGAGATAGTCCAGTTGTATTCCAACTGAGATCCATGGAAAATGGTCTTCCAACAACTAAGGTTCTTCCTGGTTCTGAGATTGTTTTAGATCCATCTGACATTACTACATCATCAGACGGGTCCGTAGCCACAAATATTCAGTTTAAATCGCCAGTTTACGTTGAAGGCGGTAAAGAATATGCGATTTGTTTAGCATCTAACTCTACTCAATATACAGTTTACATCTCCAGAATTGGTGAAAATGATCTTTTAACAGATACGTTTATTTCTAACCAACCTTACCTTGGTTCTCTTTTTAAATCGCAAAACAATACCACTTGGGAACCAAGTCAGTGGGAAGACCTTAAGTTTACTCTGTATAGAGCAGACTTCGTTGAAAGTGGAAGTATTGAATTCTATAGTCCCGAACTCACGCAGGGTAATGCTCAAATTGCCAAGTTGCTTTCAGATCCTATTTCTATTGCATCTAAGAAGATTAGAGTTGGTCTTGGAACCACCGTTGCTGATGATGGATATGAAATTGGCAATACCTTCTTCCAAGACGGTACAAACGCTACAGGAGATCTCGTAGGCACTGCTGGTTCTGTAACAGGAACTCTGACAGTATCTAATGCTGGTCTTGGTTATACACCTGCAGATGGTTCTCATACGTTCACTGGTGTCAATCTCGTAACGATCACGGGTAGTGGTAGGGGTGCAACTGCAGACATCAGCGTAGCTAACGGTAGTATTGTTGCCTCTGGTGCAACTATCTCTAGTGGTGGTTCTGGTTATGTTGTTGGTGATGTTCTTGGAATCTCTACCATCGGTATTGCTACAATCGGCAGAGATGCCAAACTTACTGTTACTGGAATTGGACATACAAACGAACTAATCCTTGATAATGTTCAGGGCAACTTTGTTGTTGGTGGTGGTAAGTCAATGAACTATTTCAACAGTGTTGGAGTTGCTCAAACTTTAAATAATGATCTTCCAGGTGCTCCAGGGGGAGATGTTGAAATTGCATCCATCATCACAATAAACGATGGTCTGCATATGAATATTAGTCATCAAAACCATGGCATGTATTTCACCAATAATAGTGTAATACTTTCTGAAGTAAAATCAGACATCAAACCAACCACTCTTACTGCGGCATATCCAGCAGATTCCACAAGTGGTATTACTGTTGGTCTTGGGGCGACATTCGCCACTTTTGAGAATGTTGGAGTTGGAACTACTAATGTTGGTTTATTGCTTATTGGTGATGAAATTATTGAATATACCGATGTAACTGGAAATACTATTGGTGGAAATATTGTCAGAGGACCTAATCCTAAAACATATCCAGCAGGAACTCCTGTATTTAAATATGAAATGGGTGGAGTAAGTCTCAATCGTATTAACAGAACACACTCTCTTAGTGATGTAACTGAGTCTGATCCATTTACGTTTGATTCTTATAAAGTTAAACTCGATATGAGTGCAACTACAGGAACCGCTAGAAACACCGATGTTGGATTCCCTCAACTTCATTTAGGTCAAACCAAGTCCACTGGTGGAACTAAGGTTAGAGCGACTCAGAACATGCCATTTGAACTGATGACGCCTAATGTTCATAACATGACCGTTCCTGGAACTAGTATTAACGCAGAAGTTAGAACAACAACATCTAGAAGTTTCAGTGGAATTGAAGTACCATATATCAATGCTGGATTTGAGGATATTGTTATTAACCAGAAGAATTACTTTGACACTCCAAGAATGATTGCATCCAAGATTAATGAAGATGCTAATCTTTCCACAGTTCCAGGATCTAAGTCAATGAACATGAGATTGTTCCTAAACACAGTTGATACGAGAGTAAGTCCTGTAATTGATACTCAGAGAGTAAGTGCTGTTCTTACATCTAACAGAGTAAACAATGTGATTACGAATTATGCGACTGACTCTAGAGTGGACAGTATTGACGAAGATCCTACAGCGTGTCAGTATATTTCTAAGGAAATTGTCCTTGAAAATTCTGCATCTTCTCTCAAGATCATTCTTGCTGCTCACATAAATCTTGAAGCAGACATTAGAGCATTCTACGCAATATCTAATGAACCTGGACTTGAACCTACTTTCTCACCATTCCCAGGTTACACCAACCTTAATACTAAAGGTGAAGTTATTTCTGCACAAAATAATAATGGAGAATCTGATACACGTATCGTTAAATCTAATACTTTGACGCAGGAATCTGCTCTGATTGACTATAGAGAATATACTTTCTCTATTGATGAACTACCCCCATTTAAAACTTATAGAATTAAGTTAAATCTTATATCTAATACTCAGTGCTTTGTTCCCAGAGTCAAAGATTTGAGGGTAATTGCATTAGCTTGATATGGATTTTTATGAATTAGAAGGTAATAAGGATCTTGCAAGAGATCCTAAAACCAATGCAATTGTCAACGTGAATGGTCTTGATTACACTCAGTACCTCTCTACCAAAAATGTTAAATCTGAAAAGAATCAGAAATTACAGACAGTAGAGAAAGATCTTGCTAACGTGAAAGGTGAACTAAATGAAATCAAATTGTTACTCAAGGAGTTACTAAATGGATCCCGATCAAATTGAACTTAATAACTTATCAAAGAGTTTTGCATATCAACAGATCGCAAGTAATATAGATAATTGTAATGATCGCGATATGCTTAAGAATATTGCAAAATCTTTTTGCAAACTTTATTATAAGCAGCAAGAAACTATGTCGGTAATAGGACTTCCAGATGCCATCTAAAAATATTACTTTCGATCCAGACTCCGGAGTTCCTTACGGAGTAAACCTGACTATTCAAGGTGGATCTGATTTTAATGCAAACCTCAATGTTTTTACAACAGCGAACGCTGCGTTTGATCTAACTGGATATACTGGATCAGCAGCAATGTCTAAAAGTGTTGCTGTTGGAGCAACTTTAGGAATTACAACGTCTTTCACCGTTGGTTTTACAAGTGCTTATGATGGAAAAATGAAACTTTCTCTTGGATCTACCTCTACTAGATCTTTGAATGAAGGTAGATATGTATATGATGTTATTGTATCTGCAGGCGGAACTTTCTATACTCTCGCTAATGGCAACATATACGTTTATAACCCAGTATCGTCAGCACCCTAAATACACTTAGGAAACTTGTGGAATAAATGGCGAAACCAGCAAGTAGAACGGATTTAATTAACTATTGTAAAAGGCAACTGGGTGCTCCGGTGCTGGAAATTAATGTTGCCGATGAGCAGATTGATGACTTAGTTGATGATGCCCTTCAGTTATTCCATGAGCGTGATTATGACGGAAGTATTCAGACTTTTTTAAAGTATAAGATAACGCAAGCAGATATAGATAGAGGCAGGGCAAGAGGAGGAAGTAGCACTGCAGGAATCGTAACCACGACTGCAACTGCTACGATTGATGGATCAAGTGTTTCCTTTAACTTTGAAGAGAATAGTAATTACCTACAAGTTCCACCAGAGGTTATTGGAATAAGTAAGATTTTTAGATTTGATGGAGCTAACACTGTAACAAATAACATGTTCAGTGTTAAATATCAGTTATTCCTTAATGACATTTATTACTGGGGATCAACTGAATTATTGACCTATACGATGACGAAGAGATATTTGGAGGATATTGATTTTGCTTTGAATACTGAGAAGCAAATCAGATTTAACATGAGACAAGATAGACTCTATCTGGATATTGATTGGGGATCGGTTAATGTTGATGATTATCTAATTATTGATTGTTATCGTCTTATTGATCCAAATGATTTTACCAGAGTTTACAATGACTCGTTCTTAAAGAGATATCTTACTGCACTGATAAAGAGGCAGTGGGGTCAAAATCTTATTAAATTCCAGGGTGTCAAACTTCCTGGTGGTATTGAATTAAATGGAAGACAGATTTATGATGATGCAGAAAAAGAATTAGATAAGATCAAGGAGCAGATGTCTAATACATATGAACTGCCACCTTTAGATATGATAGGATAAGATCATGCTTAATCCATTTTTTACTCAAGGTACTACTGGTGAGCAAAATCTTGTCCAAGATTTAATTAATGAACAACTTAGAATGTATGGAGTAGATATCTTTTATCTACCCCGAAAGTATCTAACAGAGAATACAGTTATCAGAGAAGTTGTGCAGTCTAAGTTTGACATTGCACTTCCTTTAGAAGCGTATATTGATAACTACGACGAATACTCTGGTGCTGGTAATATTCTTTCTAAGTTCGGGGTTCAGTCTCAGGATGAAGTTAGACTGATTATCTCAAGAGAAAGATTTGAAAACTATATTACTCCGTTGATTGAGGATCAATCGAACGTTAAACTATCAACTAGACCTAAAGGTGGAGATCTTATATGGTTCCCTCTTGACGATAGAATCTACGAAATCAAAGATGTAGAATACGCCAAACCATATTATCAGTTACAGAACCTCTATGTTTATGAATTGTATTGTGAACTATTCAGATTGGAGGATGAGGTTATTGCAACCGGTATTGAAGATATTGACAATAATTTGATTGGTGAAGACTATGATGGTCTTACCGATGACGGTATCAACACTATTCAGGGACCAACTCAAACTCTCTCACTAGTCGGAGCTGCTTCTACTGCTACTGCAACAGCAGCAATATTTAACGGAGGTGTAAGATTCTTCACTATTACTAATAGGGGTGGTGGATATAGTAGTATTCCCACAGTAGGCGTATCTTCTGCTCCATCAGATGGAATCACCGCTGTTGGTATTGCCACTATGATCGGTGGAATAAATGTATGTAATTTCAATGTTAATCCCAAAGACAGATCTGTACAAGCAGTTAACGTTGTCAAGTCTGGTGCAGGATATACTGTAGCTCCTTCCGTTTCGTTTAGTGGTGGTGGAACTAATGGTGTTGGTGCTGCTGCAACTACAACTATCGGTGATGGTGTTGTCGGTATCATCACTGTTACTGCTGGCGGCGGAGGATATACAGAAAATCCTACAATCACATTTACAGGAGTGTCTACGGTATCTGCTGCTGCAACTGCGATAGTCAGTGCTGCGGGTACTATCTCAGCAATTCATATCACTAACGCTGGTCTTGGTTATACCGTTGCTCCTACTATCACTATCGCTTCACCAGAAAGTTCTGGGTCAGGAACCTTCTCCTTCAACGAAATAGTCACAGGTTCTACTAGTGGAACAACTGGTAGAGTTAGAACTTGGAACTCAACTACGAACGTTCTTGAACTTGGTAGTGTTGATGGAGAATTTACATCTGGAGAAAATATAGTAGGATCTACCTCTGGTGCTTCTTACGCTCTCAGAGTGGTAGATGTTCAACCTGTTGATGATGGATTTGCTGACAATATTAACATAGAAACAGAGGCAGATTCTATTCTTGACTTCTCAGAGCAGAATCCATTCGGTATTCCCTAAATAAAAACACACAATTGTGTAAGGATTTGTAGGACTAAACCATGTTTGAATATTTTTACAACGAAATTTTGAGGAGGACCATTATATCATTTGGTACACTTTTCAATGACATCTCCATCAAAAAAACTGATTCTAGTGATGATGTCTTTAGTGTTGTAAAAGTCCCTCTGGCGTATGGTCCTACACAAAAGTTCCTTGCAAGACTGGAGCAGTCTCCTGATCTAAATAAACCCTTTGCAATCACACTGCCAAGGATGTCTTTTGAGTTCACTGGACTCACATATGATTCATCTAGAAAAGTAACAACAACTCAAACTTTCACTGTCAAGGATCCTGATAGTGCGACAGACGTAAAAAAATCATATATGCCGGTTCCCTACAATATGGCGTTTGAGTTGAGTATAATGACCAAATTAAATGATGATGCTCTCCAAATCGTAGAACAAATCCTTCCATTTTTTCAACCAGCATATAACTTGACAGTGGAACTGGTTGAATCAATTCAAGAGAAAAGAGATATTCCAGTGGTGTTAGAAAACATCACAATGTCCGACGAATATGAGGGAGACTATACCTCAAGAAGAGTTCTCCTTTTTACCCTAAGATTTACCGCAAAAACATATCTGTTTGGTCCAGCAACCAAGGTCACCAAAGATATCATCAAAAAGGCAACTATCAGTTATCTTACTGGAACAGACACCGCAAATACAACAAGAGAATACTCTTATTCTGTTACTCCCAGAGCAATCAAAAATTACACTGGAGATGTTGCAACCACTCTCACAGATGACATCACTGCAAAAGTTACTTACATTGAAGTTGAAGATGCCAGCACACTCACCGCTGATTCTTACATCGCTATCGGTGACGAAGAACTATACATCAAGTCGATAACTGGTAATAAACTTAATGTAAGACGTGGTGAAGATAACACCACGGCAGTTGCACATGTCAGAGGTGCAGAGATCGGTAAGATAACTGCTGCTGATAATGCTCTTATCGAAGAGGGTGATGATTTCGGATTTGACGGGACCTTCTGATGACTATGACAAAAAAATTCAACGATCTCGACGAGACCTTTAATACCTCGGATGATGTCGTTCAACCAGAAGTAATCGAACGTAAAATTGAAAAGGTCAAAGAAGGTGTTGATGACATCAAAAAAGATTACGAATATACAAGAGGTAATCTTTATTCCATTATTGAGAAAGGACAAGAAGCGTTGAATGGTGTTCTTGAACTAGCCCAAGAAAGTGAGATGCCAAGAGCATATGAAGTTGCAGGTCAGTTGATAAAGAACGTTGCTGATGCGACAGATAAGTTGCTTGACCTTCAAAAGAAATTAAAAGACGTAGAAGCAGAGGAAAAGGTCAAAGGACCATCTACCGTTAATAACGCACTATTCGTTGGTTCAACAGCAGATTTGGCAAAGATGTTAAAGGATGGACTTAAGGAGGATCCTAAATAAAGGGGAAGGGAGAGAAATCCCGAAGTATTAAGTACTAATAAAATGTCTAAGGATTTGCCCTCATATGAGGATTTCGATGGAGACAAAAGTCTACCGTCAATAGAAGATTATATTACAGAAGAGAACGCAGAGGAACTCCCTTCTGTAGAAGATTTCATTGAAGAGGAAAAAGAAGAGAAAATAAGCGAAGAAACTGTAACTATAGAAGATGCTGACGGAAACACGTTTGCGGAAGTAAAAGATATTGTCCCACCATTTCCAGAATTAATTCGTTTAATCAATGATGTCAGAGAAGAGATTCCTGATATCCCAGAGATTAAGTATTATGATAAAGAACTTGAGGAACTTGCAGAGCAGATCAGCAATCTTCCTGAAGTCAGATAT
>Ga0114932_10003970_pt1 | contig 14105 bp, 12 predicted proteins | sample 2SBtaG_2_FD_87286 | JGI IMG/M metagenome (GOLD analysis project Ga0114932, IMG submission 87286) | Deep subsurface microbial communities from Kolumbo volcano to uncover new lineages of life (NeLLi) - 2SBTROV12_ACTIVE470 metaG | ecosystem: Environmental > Aquatic > Marine > Volcanic ...
AGGGCCAAGTGCGGATCCTTGGGATCCAACCTCGATAAGAGCCAGTACCGGAGCAATATTCAACTGCACCTTAATTCGTTCAAATTGGTCAAAATTAAAAAAATGGGCTGAATTCAACAATTTTAGTTTAATTGGTGCCACCGACGAAGCGACTGCTAATTATCGGACGATCGAATATCCAAATAATACAATTTTAGTTATGGGAAGCGAACAATCTGGATTAGATATAGCACAAAAAAAAGAATGTTCTAATCTTGTCTCTTTACCTATGATTGGTTCTGTTGATTCATTAAATCTTAGTGTAGCCTGTTCCGTAATCTTATATGAAATCATGTCACAACAGATGTCTTAGGATTTTAACTTTGAGTACCGTCAAAAACATACGAAATACAATTCATGATTCTGCCAAAATGTTAATCGATGCGTATTGTGCAGATAATATAGATGATGCACGTCTAGAAGCAGAATTACTTTACGGATATGCAGCTGGAATAGAAAGAGTAAAAGTCATTGCAAATGGACTTGATAATCCTAAGAATAAGGATTTAGAACAATTTGAATTATTATTAGATCGTAGATTAAGTCATGAGCCTCTCGCATACATTCTTGGGCATAAAGAATTTTATAATATTGATCTCTTAATTGGCCCCGGTGCATTAATACCTCGCCCCGAAACTGAGACGATTGTAGAGATAGCATTGAAGACTATTTATGAACATCCTCAATTTAATCAAGAAGTTACAATCGCTGATATTGGAACTGGTAGTGGTGCTATAGCTATTGCAATTGGTATGCACGCACCTCATGCAACAATTTTTGCAATTGATAAATCAGACGAAGCATTAATTTGGGCAAAGAAAAATATTGATAAACATAAACTACAAAAACAAATCACATTACTGCATGGAGATCTCTTGCAACCTCTTGACTCTACAATTGACATAGTGATTGCTAACCTACCTTATATACCTACTGACGAACTGCAATCACTACCTAATGAAATTGTAAAACATGAACCTGATCTAGCAGTTAACGGAGGAGAAGATGGTCTCGAATTATATCGACATTTTTCGAAACAACTTCCACAACATCTTTCTAAAAAAAATAATTCTGTAATTGTGGAAGTTGGTGCTGGGCAAATAATTTTCGTTCAGGAAATATTATTGGAAAATATGTCGATCCATGAGAATACACAAATACAAATTCATCGTGATCTTCGACAGGTTCGACGAGTATTAGAAATCAGAAATAACTAAGAGCCTCAGAGTTAAACTCCTGAAGGACGAGTTTGAGCAATCTGATATATCTTTCCTTCAGTTTTAATTGATGGAGCGATAATCATCCTAGCGTCATGAAATTCTTTAATTGTTTGTGCCCCACAAGTAGCCATTGAGGTAGTCAAGGCACCTATTAAATTTTCAGAACCATCAGTTTTAGAAGTTGGGCCAAATAAAAGCGTCTCTAATGTTTTTGTTTGGCCCACATGGACTCTGACACCTCTAGGTAATGACACATCAGGAGTTGCCATACCCCAATGAAAACCTCTTCCAGGTGCGCCTTCACAACCAGCAAATGGTGAACCCAACATAACAGCATCTGCACCAGCACAAATTGCTTTAGAAACATCTCCTCCAGTTCTAAGTCCGCCGTCAGTTAAAATAGCCACATATCTTCCAGTTTGTTCGTAATAAACATCACGTGCATAAGACGTCTCTATAGTTGCACTTACTTGAGGCATACCTATACCAAGAACTTCCCTTGAAGTGCATGCAGCACCAGGTCCTACTCCTACCAAAACACCGTGTATACCAGTTTCCATTAATTCGATAGTGGCATGAAAATCTACAGTGTTCCCAACTAGAATAGGAACATCACCCATATTATGAACTAATTCATCAAGTCTTAATCCTCTTAATGAATTAGAAACATGTTTAGCGGTAGTAACGGTTGATGCAACAACAAAAAAATCAACCCCTGCCTCTTTAGCAACAGGTGCAAATTTTTTCGTGTTTTGAGGAGTACATGCTATCGCAGCCAAACCTCCAAGTGCTTTAATTTGTTCGATTCGTTCTCCTATCAAATTTTCTTTAACAGGCTCATCATAAATTCTTTGAATTGTTTCTGTAGATGTTTCAATCGATGCATTCGCAATCTCATCTAAAACTGCATCAGCATCTAGATATTTCCCCCATACACCATCAACATTAAGAACTCCAAATCCACCTAAATTACTAATTTTGACAGCAAAATTTGGATCAACAACTCCATCCATTGCAGACGCAATTACAGGTATCCGGAAAGTATGATCGCCAAGGGTAAAATTTGGTTTTACCAAATTAGGATTAGTAGTCACAGTCCCTGGAACAATTGCTACATCGTCAAACCCATAACTATGCTCCAGTAATTTTGGAGTTACTTTTGTCTGATCAGTTATTTGTTGAGATGTTCTCAGCATTATGTCCTCAGTGTATAGTTGCAAATGATTATTCGAATAATACAAATACTGTATGCGTGAGAGTATCGTTCGTTGACCTGTTGGTCAAACTTATCTATTAGATTGACCTAAACAGGGTAAAAGAAGCACCCAGAACAAAATTTCTTAATCAAATCGATTTATTTCGTGAGCACACCACGCAGAAGTGCTAGGATTTTTTCATGACTACTTCACCTAAAAGACCAGAAATATCTGCTAAGTATGTATTAGTTGCCGCTGCTTGGCCTTACGCAAATGGAGATTTACATGTTGGTCAAATCGCTGGGTGCTATTTACCAGCTGACATATATGCACGGTACCACCGTATGAAAGGTAATCATACTCTAATGGTTTCAGGATCAGATTCTCATGGAACTCCGGTAACCGTGCGTGCAGAACAAGAAGGAGTTGAACCCACAGATATTTTTAAAAAATACCACGAATCATTTCTAGACACTTTTCAACGTTTTGGAATTTCTTTTGATTTATTTACTCATACAGACACTGATAACCATTCAGAAGTTACACATGATATTTTCCTAAAACTTCTGGAAAATGACTACTTATATGAAGCCGAACAAACACTCTTATACGATGTCTCTACCAAAAGATTTTTACCTGATCGATATGTCGAAGGTGAATGCCCACACTGTAATTTTGGTCACGCTCGTGGAGATCAATGTGATAATTGTGGAAGAACCTTGGATGCTTTAGAGTTGATAAATCCTCGATCGAAATTAAGTAATTCAGAGCCTGAACCTCGCAATACAAGCCATCATTTTCTTCGCCTTTCTGCATTTAATGAACAACTTATCGAATGGATTGAATCAAAAGATCATTGGCGTCCAGCTGTTCGCAACTTCACACTTGGAATGTTACGTGAAGGCTTACATGACCGAGCGATTACTAGAGATATCGAATGGGGAATAGACATCCCACTTAGTGGATACGAATCTAAACGTATCTATGTCTGGTTTGAGGCTGTTATTGGTTATCTTTCTGCGACTATAGAATGGGCTAAAAATAATAATAATCCTGATGCATGGAAGCAATGGTGGGAAAATCCTGATGCATTAACAACTTATTTCCAAGGGAAAGATAATATTCCTTTTCATGCAATTATTTGGCCAGCAATGCTAATGGGTTACGAAAATCTGAACCTTCCTTACAATATCCCAGCTAATCAATACGTCACAATGTCTGGCTCAAAAGCTTCTACCAGTGGTAATTGGGCAGTATGGATGCCGGATTATCTAAATAGACATGAACCAGATCCCCTTCGTTATGTATTGACTGCATTAATGCCTGAAACTTCTGACTCCGATTTTACATGGACAGAATATGTACGTCGTAATAATGATGAATTAGTCGCCAGATGGGGCAATCTAGTCCATCGTGTCCTTACTATGACATATCGCAATTTCAACGGTGAAGTTCCTTCACCACCTGAACAACTTTCACCCGAATCGCTAAAAATACTTGATGAAATCGATAATTCTTATCAAGTGGTCGGTAATTATATAGAAAAAGTTGAGTTGCGAAATGCTCTCGCAACTATCATGGACGTTGCACAGAAGGCCAATCAATATTTAACTGAACGAGAACCTTGGAAAAAAATAAAGTCTGAACCTGAGCATGCAGCAGAGACTCTACATACTGCACTGAATGTCATTTCAGGTTTAATATCCCAATTCCAACCTTTCCTTCCATTCAGTTGCGAAAAAGCATGGAAACTCCTTGGACAAACAACTAATGTCCAAGAAATAGGCTGGAAATATACTCCAATATTACCAGGGACAATACTACCTGAGCCAAGTCCTTTGTTTGAAAAATTTGATGAATCACTTATTGAACAAGAGGAAAATCTTCTTGGAAGTTAATCTCTTGTTTTTTTACTTATCACATTTATATTGTGCTTCTAGAGGAATGAGATGAACCAAAATATTGATGTTTATACTGATCAAAATGATCTAAATTGGGTTGACTCCCATGCGCATACGTGGTCTGAAGAATTAACAACTGATTATCAAGAAATTATGAACCGTGCATGGGCTTCGGGAATATCTGAAATTATAGAAGTTGGAGTAGACGTTCCTACATCAAAACTAGCTGCTAAATTAGCTTCTACAGATCGGAGAATCCATGCAGTATGTGGAATTCATCCTCACGATGCAGATAAATATGACCAACAACATTTAGATCTGCAAGAACTTGCAACAAGTGGGAAGTTTGTAGCAATAGGAGAAATTGGACTGGATTTTTATCGCAATTTTTCACCTCCCGATCAACAATACAAAGCATTTGAAAAACAATTAGAACTTGCACGAATTAACAATTTACCTGTCGTTATACATTCACGTAATGCAGATAGTGAAACTTATTCAATTTTAAAAAATTGGGTTAGTAAAGTTGGAAAGTATTTAGGAACATCCAGGCCTATAGGAATGCTTCACTGCTTTTCTGGCAATTCAGAACTATCTAAGAACTATCAAGACCTTGGTTTTTTAATTTCACTCGCAGGACCAGTGACTTATAAAAAAAATATCGAGTTGCAAAAAGTTGCCAAATTACTGCCGTTATCCAAAATGCTCATCGAAACTGATTGCCCTTACCTAACTCCAACACCTTATAGAGGTAAACTTAATGAACCAGCATATGTAAAAGCTACAGGCATGTTTATAGCTAATATAAAAAAAGAAAAAATTTCTTCAGTAGCAAAAGCTACTACAGAAAATGCAAAGTTTTTATTCGAAATCGATGGAGGGTAGTAATGTCCAACAATGAGATATCTACAACCATTTATGGAGAAATTGAAAAAGATTTACCCTTAGTAACAAAGAGTTTAAAAGAATTATCGGATGATGTTGGGTTTGAATTCTTAGAAAAGATGATCGAACAATCACTAAGCGGTTCAGGGAAAATGATGAGACCCGCATTAGCGTTGTTAGCAGGAAAGTTAGGAAACTACGATTTAGAAAAATTAATTCCTTTAGCTGCAAGCGTTGAATTACTTCACACCGCTTCATTAGTTCATGATGATGTAATCGACAGGGCAGATGCACGAAGAGGAAATGAAACCTCCAATATATTGTTTGGAAATGCCGCAGCCGTGATGCTGGGTGACTATATGTTTGCATATGCTGCTGAATTTATTACACGCACAGACAATATACATGTAGTAAAAAAATTTGCTGCTACCTTAATGATGATGGTACAGGGGGAATTAAAGCAAGATGTTACTGTATTCGAATATTCTGAAGATGTGCAACGGTACCTTGATCGTATTACAGGTAAAACTGCATCACTATTCGCAACTGCTGCAGAAGGAGGAGCATTAGTTTGTAATGTTTCTGAAACTGAGGCAAGTGCACTCTATTCCTATGGAATTAACTTAGGTATAGCATTTCAAATAGTTGATGATGTACTTGATTTTTCAGGAGATCCAGAATTGATGGGAAAACCTATAGGTTCAGATCTAAAATCAGGGACTCTTACATTACCTTCTATCCTATACATGCAACAAAAACCAGACGACAATCCGATCAAGAGAGCTTTCGAAGGTCAACGCAAAAATAGTAATCTCAATAAAGCTATCTCCGATATTTTAGATGGTGCGTATATTAAAGAATCCATGGCAACCGCACAAAAATTTGGAACAAAAGCACGCAATTATTTAGATACAATCGATAATAAAGAAACTGTCGATACTTTAAATCAATTAATTGATTATGTTTTAGATCGAAAAATCTAAATATTCAACCAGAATAATTAATTTTTATCCTGATTTACAATATGTTGAACTGTTGATTCATGTGTCACAATTGAGTCTGGTGGAACAGCGTGTGTAAGCCATACGTTCCCTCCAATCACACTTCGACAACCTATAATTGCCTCAGGGCCTAAAATAGTTGCATTAGCATAAATAACCACATCATCTTCTATTGTAGGGTGTCTTTTTTGTGTTGCCAGTTCCTTGTGCACGACTAATGCACCAATGGTAACACCTTGATAGAGACGCACTCTATCACCAATAACAGCGGTTTCACCAATAACAATACCTGTACCATGATCTATTGCGATTGCTGTACCTATACTAGCCTTAGGGTGTATGTCAATCCCAGTTTCACGATGTGCAAATTCAGTAATTAATCGAGGTAATAAATTAACACCTAAATTATCTAGGTTATGTGCGATTCGATATGATGCAATAGCCAGAAAACCAGGATATGTGAGCAGAATTTCATCCAAACTTTGTGCAGCAGGATCTGCATTTTTTATTGCTTGGGAATCTTCATCTAACACTCTCTTTACATTTTTAAAATTATTAAGAAAATTTATTTCAATCTTTCTACTTTCGGTAACTCCCAAATCTTGTCTGTCCAAAAAAAATCTTAATAACTCTAATAATCTTTCTACTTCAACATGTATCGTAGAATCATCAAATGTATTATTTTTTGCATAATGAGGAAATAAAATACTTAGTACTGTAATTAAAAATTCTTCTGACTTATCTCTTAGTCCAATTATCTTTACATGTGCCAAACGATCCTTTTTTATATCTTGCTCTACCTTGTTACTTATATCTTCTAGTCGATCCATAACTAACCATCCCGACTACTATTATTTAACTCTGTACCAGAAGAGGCAATCACTCTCCTAGCTTCACCCATAAAAGAAGAGCTTTTTATTACTAATTCTGACTGAACTTGAATAAATTCAAACATCATATTTTCTAACATCATTGATAATTGTGAATCCATTTTAATTCGACATATTTCTTCAAATGACAAAAATTCAATTGCCCTTAAAACACGTATGACACGAGATTCTAACGGTCTAGCATCAAACGTTTTTCCTGATGAATCAACATGGACGACTCCACCTTGTACCATACTCCAATAAGCTTTCTCTGCGTCAACATCTTTGCCAGTAATAACGCATTTCATTAATTCTGGTTTTATTCCAATTACTCTTAACAATGAAAACTCAAATACGCGCGTTACAAATTGAGAATTTTTACCATCGGACAAACGTGTAAGTGAGCTACCAAGAAGTTCAAAAATCTGTCTTGCATCTACATCTTCTATTAAAAATCTATTCGTCAATTCGAGTAAATAAAAAGCAGTGCTCATTTTTTGAAGGTCTGATTTAATAGGCAAATAAGCATTTTGTGTTTGTGCTTGAGTTATGATGTCGAGTGTCCGCCCATGCGCTAATGAAACTTCTGTAAATGTAAGTGGTTCTACATGACCTGCAAGTTTACTTTTAGGTTTTAGTGCACCTTTTGCAACAGCATCAACTTTACCTTGCTGTGGAGTCACCATTGTAACAATACGATCAGCATCTCCTAAACGACGATGAGCCAACACTATCGCTTTAGTTTTTATAACTCTAGGAATACGTCCACTCATTGAAAATAAAGCCTAACCTCACAAGTCATTTTAATTTCGAACAGACATAAAGATCATCAATCTAATACTTTTTGTCGAAACTCAAGTGCACGATTTAGAGTAACGTCATCGGCATATTCGAGATCTGCACCTGCGGGTAATCCTCTTGCGAGGTGGGTAATATTAATACCTAAGGGGCCCAATAATCGAGCTAAATACATTGAAGTAGCGTCACCTTCCAAATTAGGATTAGTAGCAACAATTACCTCATCAATTTCTACTTCAGAGTCTCTAATTCTTTTTAATAATTCTGCAATTTTCAAATCACTTGGTCCAATACCATCACTAGGAGCAATGACACCGTGCAACACATGATAAAGACCCATATATGACCCTGTACGTTCCAAAGCTTGTACATCAAGCGGTTCCTCAACCACGCATATTGTTTTAGAGTCCCTTTTTGAGTCAGTACATATACGACATGGATTCAAATCAGTAAGATTTTGGCAAAAATCGCAAAGTGTAATCGATCTTTTTACTTCTAACAAAGAATTCGCCAGTTCTTGAGCTTCTTTTTCTGGAGCACGTAATACATGATATGCAAGTCGTTGGGCACTTTTAGGGCCTATTCCAGGTAAACGATTAAACGCTTCAACTAGTGTTGTAATAGGAGATTGTGAATTTCTTCGTTCGTATTGATTCACACTCTTACCATCTAATCTTCAACTCGAACTGCACCTAAATCAATAGCTTCATTTACTAAATGACCTCCTTGAGTCTTTTGAATAGGCGTAGGTCCTGATTTATTAAGTTCTTCCCATAACACTGCTTTGACAGTTATATCTCGTCCTGCAATTGATGAAATAGCTTGGCCAACAGCTTCAATTAAAGCTCCGTTGTCATTATGAGTCAGTTGTTCTACATGATTAGGAAAGCGAAACCCAATTTCAACTTCATCATCAGTCAATGTCTTCAAATAACCAGTGTTTAATAAAGCACCAGCTTTAAAATTTAACTTTTTTACCATTAGGCGAATTTGATCCCATTCAGATCTAAGCACTTCTAATTCACGTGGGATATCTTCAACATCTGGTGCGACAAATTCAATTTGTGGAGGTTGCTTTTTATCAGTCGGTTGTTTAACTACTAAATCTTCTTTGGGTACAACAGGTTCAGATGTTTGAACAGGTTTTGCTTTCAGTGGTTTTGTTTCACGCATTTCAGTTTTTTGAAGTTCTTGAGAGTTATCTACGGCATTATTTTTTTCGTCAATAGTCATACAAAGTGAAGCAAAGGCAATTTCAACAGGAACAGAATCATATGCATCACCACGAAAATCTATCCCTCCCAGAATAGAAAGACCTTTGACTATGCTCGAAATTGCAGAGTTTTGAGCAAATTTTTCCAATATTTCCAGTTCAGAATCAGACATTTGCAATTGTTCTTTTGAGCCAGTTTTGATAAACAAAGCATTTCTTAAAATTGATACCACTTCTCTAGTAAAGATACGCATTGAAACACCATCATCACGTGCACGACTAATGGCAGATAATCCCATTGCAATGTCTTTAGTAATCACTGCATTTGCAAGCAAATGTGTCCTGTCATCGAGGGCTAACCCCAAACCTGTTCTAACTGAGTCGACTGTCAGATTTTTACCATGATATGCAACCAGTTGATCAAGTAAATTTTCGGCATCACGTAAAGATCCTGTTGCTTGCCTTGCAATTAAATCACAGACACCCAATTCAATTTCCACGTCTTCACCATGAGCAATTTTTTCTAATCTTTTTACAATATCTACATGAGTATGCTTATGAAAATCAAATCTTTGACACCTCGAAAGAATAGTATTAGGTATTCGATGAGATTCTGTCGTTGCAAGTATAAAAATGACATGCGCCGGTGGTTCTTCTAACGTTTTTAATAGTGCATTAAATGCTGCATCAGTAAGCATATGAGCTTCATCAATTAAGTAAATTTTATAAATACCTTGTGCGGGTGCATAATTAACATTTTCACGCAAACTTCTAATTTCATCGATACCTCGATTAGAAGCAGCGTCAAGTTCAATAAGATCTAATGCAGTCCCATTATCAAAACTAGAAGCAAAAGACTGATCGATATTGCCCTCTTGATCAGGAGGGCAATTTAAAGCTTTAGCCATAATACGGCCAATTGAAGTTTTACCAGTTCCCCTGGGACCACTGAAGAGGTATGCATGCGCAGGTTTATTCATCTCAACAGCATGACGCAGGGTAGTAACTACAGCTTCTTGCCCAACAACATCATCAAAATGTCGAGGGCGCCATTTACGATACAATACTGTTTGATTAGTATTACTAGAGTCAGCGTTTACCAAAATACTTCAACTTAATTAACAGTTTGAGAATTCCTCAATCTAAGTGTAGCACTAGCCAATCTCAAAGTTTATTGATTCGATAAAATTAAGAGTTAATCATTCCATATATCTCTGACCCATTCACCTAACAACAAGACTTCTTGTTCAGTCATATTTTTTTCTGAACTCAATGAATCATGATCATGACCTAATAAATGTAATGCTCCATGAACTACAAGATGTTTAATTTCTTGAACGATATCAGTACTACTACTAATAGTATTTCTTACTGCAGCAGGATAAGAAATGACTATATCACCGAGGTAATTATCTTCATCGAATTCATTTTGAGGAAAAAATAAATCATCATCTTCTGACTGAGGGTAAGATAAAACGTCGGTAGGATAATCTAATCCACAATGCGCATTATTAAGTTCTTGCAGAATTTCATCACCAGTAATAGTTAAGGTTAAGTGACTATTTTTACCTGGTCCAACTTCTTGAAGTAATCTATTCAGCAATTGTTCCAGTCCACAAGAATCAATTTCTTGAACATATTTTTCATCAACTACAATATCGATTTGATGCGTCATTAATATTTATCTAAAATCACAACAAAGTAGAAGCAGCATTTTGAGCTAGATCAATTAGTCGACTTGGCGCCAACCCAATCAATAGCATTCCAATAGTTGTAAAAGCTAATACAAATTGCATGCGCCCAGAAATAACGAATGTATACTCTTCATCGACTTCAGGGGGATCAAGCGCAATAATTCGAACCCATCGAAGATAATAAAACGCAGCAATAGCAGTGTTAATTACTCCAATAACCACAATAGCAACTAACCAAATTTCACCAGTTTGAATTGCATTATTAAAAATGTATAACTTCGCAATAAAACCTGCAGTTGGTGGAATTCCAGTCAGCGAGAGTAACCCTAAAATTAAAACCAGTGCGAGTACTGGTGAGCGATGAATAATACCGGCATAACTCTTTAATTCATAAGATCCTATACGTTCAGATATTATAATAACAGTTAAAAATACAGCTAAATTGGTAACGAGGTAACTAGCCAAATAGAACAAGACTCCTGAAGCGCCAACAGTATTACCCACTGAGACTGCAGCTAAACCAATGGCAATATTACCTGCTTGTGCAATTGAAGAATATCCAAGTAATCTTCTGACATCTGTCTGCAATATTGCTGCAGTATTACCAACAAACATTGAAAATACTGCGAATATGCCAAACACCATTGCCCAATCAGAAGCAATAAATGTATCGCCTCCACCTAATCCTGTATAAAAAAGACGCAATGCAACTGCGAAACCAGCAGCTTTCGAAGCTACCGATAAAAATGCGATAACTCTTGTCGGAGCTCCTTGATAAACATCGGGAACCCAGCCATGGAATGGTACAAGTGCCATTTTAAATCCAAATCCAGCAATAATGAATATAAATGCAATTGTTATAGCTAATCGGATGTCAGAATTAGAAGAGTTCACGAATACTGCAATATCAGACAATGATGTCGATCCTGCTAACCCGAAAAGTAAAGCAAAACCATAAATCATTATAGCAGCAGCAATAGCACCGCTTATGAGGTATTTCAGCCCTGCTTCCGCACTTTTGTCTTCGCGTGTAATAGCAACTAATACATATTGTGCAATTGAAGTAGTTTCTAAGGCGATAAATATCAAAATTAAATCTTGCGCTTGCACCAACAAGGCCATCGATCCAGTTGCTACGAGCAAAAGAGCATAATATTCTCCTGCTAAATCAAGCTTTAAAGCCCAAGATGATGAAGCAATAGTAATTATTACAGCAACAATAATTACTAACGTAATGAAAAATAACCCAAATTGATCGAGACTAACGGCACCATAAAATGCAATTTGCGTATCGCCAAAAGAAAATTGAAGGAATGCACCTACGATTGCAATAAAAAGAACACTAAGAGCTGTTACTGATAACCAGCCGCGATTATTTGGGAAAAGGATATCAATGACAAGAACAGCTACAGCACCAAGTAGCAGAATTAAAGATGTGCTAATTACAAATAGATCTTGAAAATCTGTCATATAACTGCCTCAAGGATCTTTACTATTGGTTCGATCCCACTTTCTATCGATTCAGTAATTACGGACGGGTAAATCCCTACTCCGACAATAGAGATTACTAGTAATGCCATCGCAACATATTCCCACCATTGATTAGCATCCGAAAGATTATCCCACTTACGATCGGAAGGGCCATGAAAAACACGTTGAAACGTCCAAAGAATATATCCGGCAGCAAGTACAACACCGAAAACGGCTGCAACAGTAGGTATTGGATGCATCTTATACGCACCCAAAAACGTAGTTAATTCAGCCACAAAACCTGACAATCCAGGAACCCCTAATGATGCAAGCCCAGCAATTAACATCACTGCCCCGATTTTGGGCATATTGTGCATAAGACCTTGCATTTCAGCTATTTCACGAGTATGTGTTCTTTCATAAACCATTCCAACCATCACAAAAAGCAATCCTGTAATTGTTCCGTGTGTAAACATTTGTAAAGCTGCACCTGACATACCTACTGCACCAAAAGCAGCAATTCCTAATAAAACATATCCCATATGTGAAACGGAAGAATATGCGATCAATCTCTTAAGATCTTTCTGCTGCAACGTAATGACTGCACCATAAACAACTGTAAAAGCAGCCAAAATTGCAAGAATGGTTCTGAACTCATAGGCTTGAGCAGGGAAAATAGGCACTGCAATTCTTAAGATGCCATATCCACCCATTTTCAAGAGAACACCTGCAAGCATTACTGATACTGCAGTAGGAGCATCTGTGTGTGCATCGGGTAGCCAAGTATGAACAGGAAATACTGGAAGTTTGACCAAAAAAGCAAGCATAACTGCCCAAAATAACAAACTCAAAGGTATAAAAGCGTCAATAGGTGGTTGATTGACAATTGCTTCAATATTAAAAGTTCCAACTTCAAATCCGACAATTAAAAAGGCAACCAACATAACTGCAGAGCCAGCAAGTGTATATATCAAAAATTTCATTGCGCTGTAGTGTTTTCGGCCTGAACCCCAAGTATTAATGAGCATATACATAGGAAGTAATTCTAATTCCCAAAAAAGGAAAAATTGAACTAAGTCTAAAGAAAGAAAAACTCCAGCAACTGCAGTCTGAAGGACAAGTAACCAAATAAAATATTCTTTTTGTCGATACTGAATATTAAACGAAATTAGTATCGAAACCACAGAAAGCATTCCAAGTAATAGAATTAACGGACTAGATAGACCATCAATACCAACGATATACTGGATATTAAAACCACCAATTTCGGAAGTTATCCAGTCGAAACTATCGACAAATTGATAACCTTCTTTCGATGTATCAAAACTAATAAATGTAATGATCGATGTGATAAAAGCTAAAAGTGAAAAAGATAAAGCAATATACTTTGAATTATTTTCTTGATCTCTAGGAAGCATCGCAATTAGGAGTGCTCCAGCAACAGGTGCAAATAAATAAAAAGTAAGCACTACTTTAACGCTCCAATATTAGAATATTTAATGCAATGATTGCGATAATCGAGATCGCCACACCTACTATCGACATCGATGCATACGATTGAAGTTGGCCTGATTGAAGTCTTCGAGTACCTTGTCCAACTTGATATGTAATTGAAGCACTTCTATTTACAATCCCGTCAACTATGAAAGTGTCAAAAAATTGTGACATCCGTCCAATGCCATTGTGAAAAACTTTGGTAACCAGACCACGTTCAACAAACTCATCAATGTAATATTTATGTAAAGTAATGTTGTAAAGAGGTCCTGATCTAGCAACAAAATCATCTGCAGAAGGACGGCCTACGAAATAAATAAGTGTA